>LNFM01004012.1_pt1 | contig 64682 bp, 63 predicted proteins | sample 596031 | NCBI WGS metagenome assembly LNFM01 (sample SAMN04254537, study PRJNA301005) | activated carbon metagenome | isolation source: dual media filters at the Ann Arbor, Michigan drinking water treatment plant | place: USA: Ann Arbor
CTATTTCACTGGTCAAAAATCCTTCAGGTGCCAGCTGCAGCATTGCCCTCGCTTGATTTGTATTAGCTGAAAGCCATGGCAAATATTGATCATTATTCAATATCACAACAGAGCGCTTTTCATCTTCAGGCTTATGAAAGTGCTTCATCACCGAATGGCCGTCTGCGTTGATAGTCAGCATTGAAAACGAAAAGATAACCTCACCTGTCTCTTTATCAATAAAACGCTCCCAAATCGACGCAATGCCAGTTGGCTCGCCATCTGCTCGACTGATACCCCAGCGCTGCGCCTTTCCGGTTTCCCAATTCGGCTCATAGAATTGTTCAACTGGCACAATGCCAAATCGACGTTCGCGCCATGGAGTGCGATAGCTGGGCTTTTCGTGCACAGTTTCGGATCTGGCGTTATAGGTCCGTAAGCCATATTTCTTTTTATCTGGTGCCCACTCAGGTACTAATCCAAACTGGGCAAGTTCGCACTTTGGTTTGCCATCTTGGATATAAATGAAAGGTGCTGGATATGTAGGATATGTTTCTGGTCGCCAATTATCAGAGGGTAAATCACAATCAAAGTGCTTTTTAACCCATTCGGCATGGTGGTTTTTAATGGGTTGGAAATTGCTGCACATAATATTTGACTCAGTAAAATGATAATATAAATGAAATCATTTATTAACTTACCTAATAAGCCATGAAAAAGAAAGCCTCGCCCTCCGATGCTTCAGTCTTAATACCTCTTGCGCGCGAAGCAGGAAGAAGAGCTGTTCTGAAATCTTTGTATGCTGGTTTAACAGTTTACGGGAGTGAAAAGGGTGTAATAGTTGGCTATGACTTCAGCACACACCCAATGACTAAAAATTTAGAAAAAGGCGCAAAATTGAAGGATCACCCAAAAAGTAATTATTAACTATCTGAGTTGCCGTTTTGTTCGATGAAAGTTGCGGGCTTTTAAAATGCTTTTAGAACCTACTTTATTCTGAAATCTTTCGTTTTTTAAACGAGTAGAACGAAGATACCACCACCAAAAAAATATAATCACAGAAAAAATTGATGAAACGATCATCATAAGTTCGGCAAGTGCGTTCATTTACACCTTTCAGTCTTTTCTTATTTTATCAGAATCAATATCAAACAGAGAAACCTCGTTAATCAACATACCTTTAGGACCTCTTTCTGCCACTTTTTTTCTCAGAAACTCCATAAATTCATCGGTCAGTGGGCCATCATCTGCTTCGTAAGCAAGTTCTATGTTTGTAATATCTTTTTTATCGTTTGTGGCGTTCATAATTTACCATTCAATATTTATTTGCAAGAATAAAACTTTAGAGCAAGATTCCACAGCCTCGTTTAATAAAAGGTTGAGGAGGCAAGTTATTTGCTCTTGGAAACCATGTAACGTCAATATTATTTATATCACACAGGTTAACAATTTTAAGTGAGGTTGTCTTTCGATTATCAGCTACAGCTGCGCATGAAATATACCGTTCACCAAACTTCATTAACGACTCCTCCATGATAAAAAGCCCATTTGATTTCTCATGCCCAGATAACAAACCGTCCTGATATAGTCTCTTAACTACTAGCGGATCACAACGTAGAAACTTTGACGCACTTGCTACCGAGCTGTAACCAAAAAGATTTCTCTTTTGATTTTCCATAAAATTTTTAACTGTTTCTTTACTGAAAACTAAACCTCCAACGCCATGCTTGCATTTACCTTCAGCAGATATTTCGTGATTTAAGATAGCTTTAATAAAATTCATCTTAAATTGGGCAGATCCTACTTTCATGCGCATGGCTTTGGCAAATGTAATGTAATAACCATCAAGACTAACCTCGTCTGATGGACATAGCTTTAATAATCTTTCCCTAAAAATCATTAAATCTTTTTCATGATAAGAAGTTATTGGATTCGCAATATGCCTGACCGAAAAATGGCCTTGTTGACGTAACAATCTGAGCACACTGACTGGCAGTTCCAGCCACTCAGCAGCTTTTCTTAATCTAAAACTGGCGCCACTATCCAAATTAAATGGCAATCCTTGACTGATGTCGTAAAAGTGCCTTGTTCGACCATTCAATTCACTGGTCTTACTTTCGACCAATACTTGTTGCAGGAGATTTTTGGTTTTGGTTGGTGCAATGCCCATTGATTTTGACAACTGGTGTATGCCTACAATTTTAGTATGATTTTTTTCAAAGTGTGGTACATAGCCTCGCTTCCATTTTTCATTTCCATAATTTACAAAAGCCTTTTTAATAAATGAAATTTTATCTTTTGGAATATCGGATTTGAAAAGGCTTCCGCAAAATGATTCGAACTGTTTTCTCAGCCCAAACCCTTCGGTCGAAGTCCTTTCATTGTTAAAAGAATCCAAATACTGAAAAAACCCTTCAGGCCAGTTTTCTAATGCCTTGCTGGCTTTGGCTAGCAGAATTTGTTCATGTTGTTCAGTAGAAACCGAATTTGAATGAAATATTCTGTTTTCTAGTCGTTTGATAAGCGACAACAACTCAGTTAAAGTTAATCTACTTAAATGATCAACTGGAAAGCCAAGACCAATTTCCAATAACTTAGCATCATGTGGTTGGCCCAACAGTTGATTTCTCATAAAACTTAATAAACCTAAAACCGGTGCATTATTTAAAGGCTCACCGCTAAATTTAGATAAATCACTTCCACATGCACAAGTCAATAATCCAGGCCTAAACCACGATATTTGTTTATTACAATCTGGACATTTTCTGAATAATAACTTGCCATGTATTGGGCAGGCGATTGCATATTTTAAATCCCAAAATGATTCAGTGAAGCCTTTCTCTGAAATACATTCTGTACAGATTTTTGGGGATTTGATATTAAGATAAAAGGTTGGCAGTTGATGGTTGTATATCCAAACATTTTTAGACGATGGCTTACCGGTTGGTTTACGATAGCCCAGTTTAGTTAACTCTGATAATTTGAGATTGAATAGTGGAGCTAGTATGTCCAATGGCGGAATGGCTGAAATCATCTCACCATTGGACATGCCTGCGTCTGATAACATCATAGTGGGAGAACTATAACCGTTGGCCTCACTTGAGCGTAGGATAAAACCTTTTAAACTCTCAAACTTAAAAGGGGTTGGCGTACGCACTAATGACGTAACATGTCGATTCATTATGAGCGCGCCTCTCGGAAAGACTTCGGTTTATACCTTTTATGCATTATCTCCGAATCAAATGCATCCGTACCTTCCCCAATACTAGATGCCTTTTTTAAGGCTGACTCATCATTTAACGCAAATTTCCGAGAAAACGGGCTGGTTACATGCTGATCAATTTGGCTGACCACACTCAAGTAAGCTAGATCAATATCTTCTAACTCAATATTGGTTCGGCCATCTTCGATGACTATCCATGCGGCTTGACGCAAAATATTGAATACATAACCCGTTAATCCACCTGATGCCAAATAAAATCGATAAGCTAAATCTATACTGCCAATTTCAGGCAAAGTAAATTTAGTGCATAAAAGATCGGCAAATCCATCCATTAAACCCAGAAATTCACCACGGGATTGCTCGTGTCTCCAATCAAATCGCGGCAGATGCAATGTTCGAATAAAACGGCCCCTAAGTTGTTCGTTTTGATTTAATAGTGCCTCGGCATAAGGAAGCCCTACGATCACAATGACGATATTGGATTTGTTGAGCAATATCTTTAGCCAGTCCGTCAAATGATGAATAATTCGGAATTTGTCAGTTTTATCTACAAAATGCTGAATCTCATCAATGATGATCATTTTGGTTTGACATTCCTTAATGAATATCAACAAGCGCCGCGTTTTGTCTTGTTCTGTACCTTTCTCAGCAGAGGGGTCACCATATGCGGCCAACATTTCCGAAGTCAATCCTTTGACTGTAGGCTTAGATGGCACTTCAACACGCAATACTGGCACTATTCTGCCAGTAGCTGTTCGACTAGGTGGATGCAGAGACTCAGATTCTTGTGTACAGCGAGTTTTACCAGATCTTGATAGACCAGTAATGAATACTCCAACAGAATTCCTTAGCGTCCCTGATGTATTGAAAAGCTGCTCTAATACTTTCGTGATATGACTAAATGCCGTGTGATGTATAAGCATATCTTCAAGAAATTGCCATAGCAACTCTGCATCTTTAGCTTGATTAAATGGTTGCATATTAATAACCCCCATTTTGGTTTCTGCTTGAAATAGTTGCAGCAAATTTTGGTCGAGGTGTATCACTCATTACTATCGGCGTAATTGTTTTAGAAGCCTCTTTCGCCATATTTACATCGTTAGGCTTTTGTTTATCTGTTTCTAGAAATCTAAAATGTTGAACGCGTGTTTTTTTGGAATTTTTCTTGATATCCTTTTCAGCCAACTCTTGATATTCACGTTTTGCGATTAATAATGCTTCTATATCCTCTCTACCTTCCAGATATTTCTTGGCATATGCTTTATAAGCTTGATGCCTGTAGTATGTTAGGCCATCGGCATATTCAGTTTGAGAGGGAATCACAGGAACTTTGATTATTTTACCGTTGTGGGCATAGTAATGAATGTGCCCCATATCCATGGGATTCCACTTAATAGTGACCTTTTTATCTAAATTAATTTTTTCTAATCGAATCTGCAACAGTTCGTCATTGTTGTAATTAAGGATATTAAGTTTAATACCGTTATTAGAATGTTTATTTGTTGAGACTATGCCAATAACAGCATCCAATTCATTTGCGTTTGGCACTAGTGGTATATCTTCCACTCGTATGGAATCTTCCCATTTTGCTCTTGGTAAATCTCCCATCGTTGAGTGTTTAGTTTCATGGTAAATGTCCACAATCCACTTAGCGATCATTTCTTCAAGTGTTTCGAGCGAGAGAGCCGCGTTACCTACCGCATCGTAATCAGCACGCTCTGCAATACTTGAAAATGCTCTTCCTGGCATGCCATCCGTTACGGCACGATTTAAAGTTCCAATAGCACGTTCAACATGGCCTTTCCACCAAGGGGCTTTACGGGGACAAAACCCAATGTTAATCCCTAATTCATAGCAAGCAGCCTCAAAACTATTTCCGTGAAACTCCAAACCATTATCCACAACAATATCTTCCATACAGCCAAACATAGGCCAAGTTTTTTTAATACTAGGCCAACGCGTTTGAAGGTTCACTTTTGGAAGAAGAGCCATTTTTAAAGCGCGCGCTACCGTCATGTGAGACGGAGGATCAAAACTCAAGCTAAACCCTAAAATAGCGCGAGTATAAACATCAATAACTAGAGTTAGCCAGGGCCGTCCTATTGTCATACCCAATATTCTGTCAAAGGCGTGCAAATCTAATTGGGTGTGATCAATTTCAACACGTTCTAATGGTCTTTCGCAAAATATTCCATGTATAGCATTACGAAACTTATGGCGTGCGGCGTTAACTCCAAATCTTTTGAGGAATTTATCATATTCGGGAATTCGTTTAATTAGTCCGCTAATGTAAGAACATTGTGGAATAGGAAACTGACTATTTTTAGGTCTAAGGTTGTTTTCTTTTTTAATTAAGCTAACCGCATATGCGTACGTTTTTTTGATACTTCCCCTTGTTAAATCGAGATAAACTTTCCCGATTGCATCAAGGCACATATCAGTTATATCCAATGGATAGCGATTCTTGTTATTGCCTTTACGATGGTTGCCAGAATTTAATGATCGTATATCTTTGCCTGATTCGATATAACGTTTCATCCAACGTGCAACTGTTGATGCACCTGGGACTTTCCCCCACTGATTGTTCCAAAGCTCTTTAATTGCAGGTTTCAAAATTGTTTGAGAGCGTGTATCGCCATATTTCTTTATAATATATTCAAGAAATACTCGTCTTATTTTCATTAACTCTTGTTGATACTCTTCAAACATATCAAGATGTGCGGCGATTAGGTCACCACCACTTGTTCTAATTACTTCTGGGATAAATTCTGACTTTCTAACTAGAAAGGCAATATTCCCATTTGCATAATTTTTATATAAATCATCTACTGAAATTTGCTCAGACTTTTTGGTTTTTACATTGATGTATTGCCATTCATTGTCCAGTAAACAATCAAGTTCGTAGACAGCACCTTTGCTTTCAAACCTTTGACCAGATTGCAAGTATGCATGCGCCATTATGCAACTCCTCTTACTGGCCATGTTAGTAATGAATCACTGGCCAATGGCTGCGATAAATCACAGGCCAAATCTCCGGACATAATCATTCTGTATATCCATGATCTGGCGTATTCGTGATCAAGTAGCAGCACAAGGCTAGATAGTTGTAGGTCATTTCTATCCGAATAGATACGTCTAACTTTTTCTATCACAGCTTCAGGTAATGCTACTTTGCTGTGTAGTAAAAGATGCCTTGCATTCTCTAAATAAGACATACTTTCAATTTGATCCGGCAATAACACTAAATAGTGATAACCATTTTCCACAAGCAAATCGACTAAAATATTTGTCCTGTCGGTTAAATCATTATCATCTTCAGCACTTTGTGGCTTTACTTCTATGAACACTTTTGCGCCATTGCGAAGTTCGACAAGGATGTCAGGATAGTGCAAATGAGATACGCCATCGTCATCGTTATATCTAATCATGGCAGGCTGTTCGGTATAACTCTTCACCAAATAACTGACCTCTAATAATCGAAAAGTTGAAAGTTCGTAATGGGATTCCCAGTGCACCATTCGCCCATTTTTTTGCGAAGGAAAACTTCCTGTCATTCGATAATTTGAACGACGTATTACTTTTCGCATTCTTTCACCAGGCTTTGCAAACTTAATTGAGAATCCTTTAACATCTGAATTACCCGACACATCTTCAATGTCTAAAGATGCAATTTGCTCTAACTGTTCATTCAAATGAGTATGAGTACTTTCTGAATTAACAATCTTCTTTTTCTTCGCCATTCCCAACAAAACTTCATTCATATCTGACTCCTTCTACAATCTTTCTTAACGTGCTTAATTTTTTATACGAATTTAAAGGCAAAGTTTTTCCAGCAATGGTAATAAACCAAAAATTTAAACTCGTAACTGAATGTGAGGGACTTGACTCTTTGAAAAGAATGGCTGATACTTAAATCACCACAAGTAAGTTTCTGCTCTATCCAAAGAGGACAAGTCATTGATTTGTCCTTTTTACATTTTAATTCTCCCCTTATGATTCAATTGAAACTGCTTTATTGAAAGTATTTGATTCATTCAACAATCGCAAAATACTCAACATAATCTTCATTTGATTAGGTTGTATTTGCTTATAAGATTGATTTAATTCGTAACAAAATATGTAGTATTGTTCTGGGGCATTTACAGGAACAACAAACTTTCGTTGTGACATTAAACTGGCCAACTCCAACCTTTCCTGCTCCTCACTATTTAAACTAAGTGCTTGGCTTGCCTTTATCAAAAATTCATCTGATGGAGGTCCTTTAGTGCCTCCCTCAAGGGCGGATATATAACTTTGTTCATATCCAATCAATTCAGCAAATTTGCCCTGACGAATTTCTCTACTGTTACGCAATTCAATTAATAATTTTGCAAATGGACTCAACTGATTAACTCTTTTTAGTAATATTTATGCCCATTTTAAGTATAAAAATTCAGGTGTCAATCATATTTTTATATATAAATCAATGACTTATATTACACTTACCAGTAAAAATGATGTTGTTCGGATTCAAAATAATAATTTTCAGTAATACTCAATTTGCTTTAAATACAGCGTGTTACATGCAATCATGTAATAAAATCCTTTGAAACACTCTGTAACCGCACAATGTCCATTACAAACCTTAAAAATAAACACTTTTCAGATGAAGAAAAATTAGAAATTTTGTCCTCACTGACCGAAAATAAAAATATCAGCTCAATTTGTAAAGAATACGGTATTGCTAGAAAGTCGTTTTATGATTGGAAACGGAATTACGAAAAGGAGGGAATTGATGGACTAAAAAATAAAAAGAGAGGCGTTAATAGTCATCCCCAACAAACTAGTGATGAGGTTATTTCTCAGATTATAGAATTTAGTTTATCAAAACCAGATTTGGGATGTGAATCAATTTTGGATGAGTTTAAAAGAAGAGGTTTAAAAACCTCTTCGACAACGGTACAGAATATTTTGTTGAGAAAACGGCTTGGTAAAACAAGACGAAGAATCTACGAAGCGGAGCGAAGACATTTATCTGAACAATTGACAATTAATTCTGAGCAAAAGATTTTAATAAATAGACAAAATCCATATTTTAAATATTTAGGGGAAATTGGCTCGTATCCTGGTGAAGTTCTAATACAAGATACGTTTCAAATATTCAATTATTTACCCGATACTTATGTTTATGTCGTGATCGATTCATTTTCTTGTTATACCTTTGCCCAGCTTGCCAATGTAAAGTCACAAGAAATGGCTATAGAATTTTTAAACCTAACTGCACTCAGTTACTTTATAAAAAATGATCTTTTAGTCAAAAAAATTATTACTGGCAAAGCCAAAGAGTTCAAAAATAAGAAGCGTTATTCAATCTATCTGCAGACTTTTAACATTTCGCATGAAATTTTTAACGAAAATAAAAAAATGCATCATGGCTATGTGGAAAAATTTAAAAAGGATTTAATACTTCAACTGAAGTGTACTAAGTCCAGCCATTTGGACTTGAGGTCTTTAAGTGAGTTTGTGAGTCGCTTAGTTAATGAATTTAACGATGAACAAAACCTTTCCCAATGGTTTCCAACTTTTGGCAGATCACCTGTTTCAATTGTGAAAGAGCAAGTTGTTTAAAAGAACTTATTGAACACAGCTCATAAAAAAATATAAGCTATACTCACAAAAAAACTTCGAGACAATTAAGCGTGGACAAAAAGAAGCTTTCAGAACGCGACGTTTGCACCAAATTTATTACGCCAGCCATTCAACAGGCAGGCTGGGATATTCAATCACAGGTCCGTGAAGAAGTTAGCTTTACAAAAGGTCGCATTATTGTTCGCGGTAAATTGCATAGTCGTGGTGAACAAAAACGCGCCGATTACATTCTTTACTATAAGTCCAATATCCCAATAGCGATTATTGAAGCCAAAGACAACACCTATAGTGTCGGGGCTGGTATGCAGCAAGCGCTCAACTATGCCGAAACTTTAGAAATTCCATTTGTATTCAGCTCTAATGGTGATGCTTTTTTATTGCATGACCGCACTGGCAATTCGGCTTTAACAGAGCAAGAATTGCCCATCAATCAATTCCCTACCCCTAACGAGCTATGGCAGCGCTATTGTATTTGGAAAGATATTGGTTCAGAGCAAGCTAAAAACACGGTTGAAATGCCTTACTATGATGATGGATTAGGTCGCTCACCTCGTTATTACCAAGCAAGTGCTATTAACAACACGATTGAAGCGGTTGCAAGAGGCCAGCAGCGTATCTTACTGGTGATGGCAACAGGTACAGGCAAAACTTACACAGCCTTCCAAATCATTTGGCGTTTGTGGAAATCGGGCACTAAAAAGCGCATTCTATTTTTAGCTGACCGCAACATTTTAGTAGACCAAACCAAGAATAATGACTTTAAGCCTTTCGGTGCGGCAATGTTACCAAGCGGTAACAGGTAATGAAGAAGATAAAAACATTTATAAGCAATTTACCCCTGACTTTTTTGATTTAATCGTAATTGATGAATGTCATCGCGGCAGCGCGGCAGAAGACTCAGCATGGCGAGAAGTACTGGAATACTTTAGTAATGCCACCCATGTTGGCCTGACAGCAACACCCAAAGAAACTAAAGATATATCAAGCATCACTTACTTTGGTGAACCAGTGTATAGCTATACACTTAAACAAGGTATTGAAGATGGATTCTTAGCGCCCTATAAAGTAGTACGTATTGATATTGATAAAGACATTCAAGGCTGGCGACCTAATGCGGGGCAAGTCGATAAGCATGGCCAACTTATTGAAGACCGAATCTATAACCAGTCTGATATGGATAGAACGCTTGTGCTTGAAAAACGCACTGTGTTGGTCGCTAAAAAAATTACCGAATACCTCACTGCAACTGACCCTTACGCAAAAACCATCGTTTTTTGTGATGACATTAATCACGCTGAACGCATGCGCCAAGCATTGGTGAACCTTAACCCAGAGCGAGTTAAAGAAAACCGCAAATTCGTTATGCGCATCACTGGCGATGAAAATGAAGGTAAAGCCGAATTGGACAATTTCATTAATCCAGAAGAGCGTTACCCAGTTATTGCATGCACTTCAAAATTGATGACGACGGGTGTTGATGCACAAACCTGCAAATTGGTCGTGCTAGACCAAAACATAAAATCCATGACCGAATTTAAACAAATCATTGGGCGTGGCACTCGAATAAACGAGGATTATGGCAAGTACTGGTTCACCATTATGGACTTTAAAAAAGCGACAGAGCTATTCGCCGATAAAGACTTTGATGGCGAGCCTGTAGTGATATTTGAACCTAAAGAAGGTGAATCACCTGTGCCGCCAGATGATGAAGATGTCACTGGTGGAGAAAGCACGCAAGGTGATGACAAACCTGACATTACAGGTGGTGACGACACAGGCGGTGGTGGTCGCGTAAAATATATTGTGGGTGATGTGGAAGTGCATGTAGTGGCACAGCGTGTACAATATTACGGCCCAGAGGGCAAGCTAATCACTGAGTCACTAAAAGATTACACCAAAACTAAAGTCAAAAAAGACTTTGCTTCGCTGGATGATTTTTTAAGAACTTGGAGCAATGCTGAGCGTAAAGCAGCACTTATTGATGAATTAGAGCAACATGGAGTGTTGCTTGATGCGCTAGCAGAAGAAGTGGGTAAAGACTTCGACCCATTTGATTTAGTTTGCCACATTGCATTTGACCAACCACCACTCACGCGCAAAGAACGAGCTTATCAAGTTAAAAAACGTAATTACTTTGCCAAATACGGTTTGCAAGCACGGCAAGTACTTGAAGCATTACTAGATAAATATGCCGATACTGGCGTTGAGAATATTGAAGACATTAAAGTGCTCACGCTTGACCCCTTCAAAAGTATGGGTAGTGCACCTGAGTTAATTTCTGCCTTTGGAGGTAAAACCGCCTACTTACAAGCACTAAAAGAGCTTGAGCAACAACTGTACGCCTAATTTAGTAATCAACAATCAAAGAAACAATACATGAGTATTTCCAGCACCATTAAATCCATTCAAGACATCATGCGTAAAGACACTGGCGTAGATGGGGATGCGCAACGTCTAAGCCAATTAGTGTGGTTGCTTTTTTTGAAAGTATTTGATGACCGTGAAACAGAGTGGGAGTTAATACAAGACAATTACCAATCACCTATTCCGACAAAATACCGCTGGCGATATTGGGCAGCTAATGCTGAAGGTATGACAGGCGACGAACTCAAACGCTTTCTAGATAATGACATGTTTCCAGCACTTCAAAACCTTGAAGCAAAAGGTGATGACAAAAAAGCCTATGTTATTCGCTCTGTGTTTGAAGATGCTTACAACTACATGAAGTCTGGCCAGTTAATTCGCCGCGCAAGAGCGCCATTTATTTGGAGATATGTACGAGCAATTACTGCGTGATTTACAAGCCGCAGGCAATGCAGGAGAGTTTTATACGCCACGCGCGGTAACAGAGTTTATGGTGCGCATGGTGAACCCACGCTTAGGTGAAAAAGTAATCGACCCAGCGTGCGGCACGGGCGGCTTTTTAAGCTGCACCATTGAGCATGTGCGTAGCCAAGACGTTAAAACCGTAGAAGACGAAAATATTTTACAAAACAGCATTCACGGCATTGAGAAAAAACCCATGCCGCATATGCTCTGTACTACCAATATGATATTGCATGGCATTGATGTGCCCAGCAACATTCGCCACGATAATACGCTAGCTCGCCCGCTGATTAGCTGGGGACCGCAAGAGCGGGTAGATGTAGTGGTCACCAACCCACCATTTGGCGGTATGGAAGAAGATGGTATTGAAAGTAACTTTCCTGCCACTTTTAGAACCCGCGAAACAGCCGATTTATTTTTAGTGCTGATTATGCAACTACTTAAAAGTGGTGGCCGTGCCGCACTGGTGTTGCCAGATGGCTTTTTATTTGGCGAAGGCATTAAAACCCGCATCAAAGAAAAACTACTACAAGACTGCAACCTGCACACCATTGTGCGCCTGCCTAATAGCGTGTTTGCGCCTTACACAAGCATTAAAACCAACCTACTGTTTTTTACTAAAGGTACGCAAACGCAAGATATTTGGTTTTATGAGCAATCTTTGCCCGCAGGTGTTAAAGCCTATAACAAAACCAAACCCATGAAGGTAGAAGAGTTTGAACCACTAGCTAACTGGTGGGGCAGCGAGGCAGACAACTTTAAAACCCGCGTTGAAACCACCCAGGCGTGGAAAGTGAGCTTGGCAGATATTCAGGCGCGTAATTACAACTTAGATTGTAAAAACCCGCACGTGACAGAACAAATTACCCAAGACCCAGAAGTTTTAATAGCACAATTCCAACAGATGCAACAAGACATTGCAGGCCTGCGCAACCAGCTTAAAAGCATCTTGGGCGAAGCCCTAGCCTCAAGCACACAAGGTAACTAAGTATGGCCAATATTGCAAACCTGCTCACCGAGAATATGGCTATTTGGACAGCGGCGGATACCGAGAAAAAATCAGGACGTGGCAGAGCCAGTGGTAACGCGGTCAGTGTATATGGCGTAAAAAAACTGCGTGAGTTGATTTTAGAGTTAGCTGTGCGTGGCAAACTCGTACCACAAGACCACAATGACGAACCTGCTAGTGAGTTGATTAAACGGATTCAAGCTGAAAAAGCCAAACTGATAGCTGAGGGAAAACTTAAAAAGGAAAAATCACTTGCACCGCTTGCTGTGGAAGAAAAACCGTTTGAATTGCCAGACCAGTGGGGGTATGAAAAACTTTGTAATTTATCTTATTTCATAACAAAAGGTACAACGCCAACAACGTTGGGTTTTTCATATCAATCAGAAGGAGTGAAGTTCGTTAAGGTAGAAAACATCAACTCAGGACGTGTGAATTTAGAATCAATAGATCAATTTATTTCTGATGAGGCTAATGAAGTTTTATCACGTTCAAAACTGATTGAGGGTGATGTTCTTTTTTCAATTGCGGGCACCATTGGAAAGACATGTATTGTTCATGCGGAGGATTTGCCAGCAAATACAAACCAAGCTCTTGCAATAATTAGGGGGTCGAAATTAGTATTTGAGCAAAAGTTTCTTTTAAATCAGCTTGATTCGTTTGTTTCAAATAAAACTAAAGATAAAGCTAGAGGTGGAGCAATGAATAATGTTTCACTAACTGATTTATCCGAGCTTGTAGTTATAGTGCCACCCCTAGCCGAACAACACCGCATCGTCGCCAAAGTCGATGAACTAATGGCACTTTGCGATCAGTTAGAGCAACAACACAGCAACGCTCAAGAAGCGCATGAAATCTTAGTGAGCCAATTGCTTGCCACGCTTACTCAAAGCCAAAATGCCACAGAATTTAACGCCAACTGGCAACGCATTTACGCGTATTTTGATGTGCTATTCACCACCGAAGCCAGTATAGACAGCCTTAAACAAACCTTGCTACAACTCGCCATCATGGGCAAACTCGTCCCGCAAGACGCAAGCGATGAACCAGCCAGTGAGTTGCTTAAACGCATACAGGCTGAAAAAGCCAAGTTGATAGCAGAAGGCAAACTCAAAAAAGAAAAACCACTTGCACCAATTAGTGAGAATGAGAAACCGTTTGATTTGCCTAAAGGTTGGCAATTTGCAAGGTTAAGAGAGATAGCAACACATATAGGTGATGGCTTACACGGAACACCAGTTTATACAACTACTGGTAAATACTATTTCGTTAATGGTAATAATCTAAAAGACGGAAAAATAGTGATTAAACACGAAACAAAAACAGTAGATGTTAATGAGTATGAGAAATATAAGAAACCTCTTAGTAGCGCAAGTATATTAGTTTCTATAAATGGAACTTTAGGCACCGTTGGGTTTTATAACGGTGAGCCGATAATATTGGGTAAAAGTGCTTGTTATATAAACTTAGTTAAAGAAAAAGTAAGTAAGTATTTTATTAGAATATTAATTGATGCGCCTAGTTTTATGGAATATGCATTTAAGAATGCAGCTGGAACAACAATCAAAAATCTGGGATTAAAAGCAATTAATGATATGCCCGTCGCTTTGCCACCATTATCCGAACAACACCGTATCGTAGCCAGGGTCGGTATATTCATGGAGCTCTGCGACCAACTCAAAACCCGCATTCAACAAACTAAACAGCAACAGCAAGCAATTGCCGATGCTTTGGTGGCGAAAGCAGTCAATTAAAGGCAAATTGTTTGTATATTTATCTCGATGAATCTGGTGATTTAGGCTTTGATTTTAGCAAGGCAAAAACCTCACGATACTTTGTAATTACAATCTTGGTGTGTCATCACAAACAAGCAGTAGATGGTTTCGCAACGGCAGTAAAGCGTACTTTAAAAAATAAACTCAATCATAGAAAGCAAAATAAAAGAGTTGTACTTGAACTAAAGGGTGCAGAAACCAAATCAACAGTTAAGGAATATTTTGCACGTAATTTACCTGATGATGGCTGGGATATTTATAGTGTCACATTGAACAAAGCGCGTGTTGAAGCACACCTGCAAACCAAAGTAGGTAAAAAGAAACTCTACAACTATTTAGCTAGATTCATTATTGAAAAAATTCCCTTTGCTGAGGATTTGCCCTGGGTAAATTTGATTGTGGATAGGTGCAAAAACAACGATGAGATTAAAGACTTCAATTGTTATGTAGAAAATCAACTCAATGCTTTGTTGCCGTTAAATTGTAAGTTAACTATTGACCATTTAACTTCACATGAAAATGCAGGATTACAGGCGGTTGATTTATTTTGCTGGGGTATTGCTAGAAAAGATGCGCATAAAGATACATCTTGGTATGCGTATTATTGTAAAAAGGTAAGGTTTACAACGATTTATTTGTCATAAATAATAGGCAAAAAAAAGACGGCCCCTATTACGCTCTTATCCCTAGGCTTATCGCCAGCCGATGGAAGGAAACACCTAAGGCACGTAACAGGACTTACCCGTCGTCTATTATCATAGTACTTTATGACTGCTAAAGTCAAATTTGGTTTAGATATGCCTTAGTTTGTAAATGCTTAACTACCATTTTAATAATTACCCAAAGTAAGTTTTGAATTAATAAAACTTTATTCTGAAAGTTGTTTATGAGTAATCAATTTAATGAAGAACTAAAAGCATTTTCTGAAAAACATGGAGCTGTTTTGCTTGGCATGCATCATGACAAATCTAGAAATACATGTCCAAAACCAGAAAATTGAAGATTTGGATAATCAATTCTCTAATCTTCTAAACGCACACAACCGAAGTGTTCGTGAATATGAAATACTCTCTAATAACATGCATCAATCTATAAAAAAATTAACCATTTTTTTAACATTTAGCATTCTCATTTCACTAGCAACAATGGGCTATTTGTTTTGGCAGCAGTAGATAATCTTTCAAACCAATATCAAAACCAACATGGATGGTCAAATTTAGATATTTCAGCTGGTTTTGATGCTCTATATGTCAAATATGTAAGGCAACGTAAAGAAGATATTATTGATTCAATTGCTGTTGGATACGCGCTAGAAATTATAACCGATGGCGATGAAGTTGATATTGACGGTATGCCTGATAATGTAAGGCAGGCATTTGAACAGGCTTTTCCTAACGTGCCAATTGAAACCTTAAATGAGCGCAGCCCAGAAGAACTTGGCCATCTTGTTAATGCATGGAAAGGTAAATTGTTTGAGGTAGAAGTGCAAGACCAACTGAACGCTGGTTTACAAGTGGGTGACTGGCAGTTGGAGAATGGCCAGCGAGCTGAGCTTGCAGAGAGCGCTACACAACCAGGCTGGGATTTAAAAATTGTTGATGAAGATGGTCAAGTGGTCGATACATTTCAACTGAAATCAACCGACTCAGATTCATATATCAACTATGCATTAGAGCGTTATCCAGATGTACCAATTGTTGCAACATCTGATATTGCAAATCATGCCGATGAAAGTGTATCAGTTGCTAATATATCGAATGAAGAGACTACAAGCCAAGTAAATGATGTAATAAGTGGAAGCGATTCTGTTTCAGACACATTACTTCAAAGCACTCCCGCCCGCGGAGGCTGTTGAAAGTGGTGGTAAACGCTTAATGTTGTCGGCAGTTGCAGGCTTAGTGGGCGCTGCGGCAACAGCAATCATTGGTCCTGTAGGTATTTTAGGTGGCGTTGCAGCGCGTTATTGGTTGGGGGAAAAAGTCATTGATTATCAAAATACATCTTTCAGTAAATATGAAAAAGAAATAAACCCACGACTTAAGCTATCCAATCGAGAAAAACCTGTCAGCAAATCTAGCGCAAAAAAAGCATTTAAAGAACTTGAAAATATTACTGATAGGCTAAGGCTAGAATACAACGATGGGACAGCTTAAATAGATCACTGGCAAATGGCATTTGTGAAATGAAACTTAACCGCAGATTTTAACTACGGTTAAGCTTGGTCAATTTCTTATATTTAATACTGCTTAGAAGTTCCAAATCTAAAAAAAACCTAAATTTATTTGCATATGAATCCATGGATTCATAATTACTAATGAATCTCAAATTATGCTGTCTGCAATCTCAACTTATGAGCTCCAAATCTCAGCTTATGCCTAAAACGACACCCGCTTTCGCGGGCTTTTTTAATTTAAATTAACCGCACTTACTCTCACCACAATTCAAACAAGTCAAACACCCATCCATAATAATACTGGCTTTAACATTACACTTTTTACAAAGTGATGCGTTTTTGGGAAAGCCTTCTGCGTTCATTTCGCCGCCAGATGCTGCGCTTTTTTCTAGGTATTCGGCTTTTTTATCGTCCACCAATTTTTGTTGATGTTCATCTAAACCGGGTTTTTTAAGCATGCCGATTTCTTGTAGATGTTGCTCTACTACTTCGCCAATTTCTGCCACCAAGCTAGGCACAAATTTGCCGCCTTTTTTAAAGTAGCCGCCACTTGGTTCAAACACGCTTTTCAGCTCTTCTACCAAAAACGTCACATCGCCACCTTTGCGGAACACAGCAGACATGACGCGGGTGAGGGCGACTATCCATTGAAAGTGATCCATGTTTTTGGAATTGATAAAAATCTCAAATGGGCGGCGGTGCTCTTGCGGCGTGCCTTCGTTCATCACTACATCGTTAATGGTGATATATAAAGCATGCTCTGTCACTGGCGTTTTAACTTTATACGTACTGCCTGTGATTTTTTCTGGGCGGTCTAGCGGCTCGCCAATTTGCACGATTTTTGCATTTAAGTCTTTTAATTCAGTGGCTTTTGCCGCTGCATCGATTTTGTCTTGCTCATTTACTAGCGCGTAGCCTGTAATTTTCTTTTCAATTTTCACTGCCATTTTATTTCTCCTTTTGAGGTCTGCCCTCTAACTTTTTAGCGCCTGTTTTAAGCGTAGCGTGTGCGGTTAAGACAAGGCGCGTTTGGATTTTTTACCGGAATGTACATGTAGTACATGAGGATTAAAAATTCAAACGCAACGCCGTATTAACAAACAAAGCCGCTTAAAACTTGCCGTAATAGCCTTCTTTCAGGGCATCATATAGATTCGCTGCCGAGTGAATCTCACCATCGTATTCAATCTCTTCGTTACCCTTCACTTCTAACTCTGTGCCATCTTCTAGCGTGAATTTGTAAGTGGTGTTTTCTAAGTCTTTCTCTGTCACCAATACGCCTTGGAACGCCTCTGGGTTAAATCTAAACGTTGTACAACCTTTTAGGCCTTTATCGTATGCGTACAAGTAGATGTTTTTGAAGTCTTCAAAATCGTAATCGGTTGGCACGTTAATGGTTTTTGAGATTGAGCTATCAATCCATTTTTGTGACGCGGCTTGAATATCCACGTGGGCTTTTGCCATGATAGTGGAAGAATCCAAGAAGTAATCAGGCAATTGCTCTTCTGGTTTATCGCTAAATGGCATCGCGTTTGGATTCACCAATTCGCGATAGGCTAGCAATTCGTAAGAGAATACATCGACTTTCTCTTTAGATTTCTTGCCTTCACGAATCACGTTGCGTGCGTAGTGATGCGCGAATGATGGCTCAATACCGTTGCTGGCGTTATTCGCCAAGCTTAATGAAATGGTGCCTGTTGGCGCGATTGAGCTATGGTGCGTAAAGCGCACACCTTTGGCGGCGATTTGATTACGCAAGCCTTCTGGAAATTGCTGCATATAGCGGCTGTATTTGCCCAGCAACACTTTACCTGCCACTTTTTGGCCAACTTTAATGCCATCTGCCGCCATTTCTGGGCGTTTTGCCAGCATATCGGCGGTGATTTCAAATTTTTCTTCCATAATTGGCGCGGCGCCTTTTTCTGTGGCCAATTCAACGCCAATTTCCCAGCCCACTTCTGCCATCATGCGGGTGACTTCATCGGTAAATTTAAGTGAATCTTCTTCACCGTATTTCATTTTCATCATGGTTAAACTTGAGCCTAAACCCAAATAACCCATGCCATGACGGCGTTTGCGCGCGATTTCATCGCGTTGTTGTTGTAGTGGTAAGCCGTTGATTTCAACCACGTTATCTAACATGCGGGTGAAAATCGCCACTACTTCACGATATTCTGCCCAGTCAAAATAGGCTTCATCTGTGAATGGTTTTTTAACAAATTTAGTTAAGTTAACTGAGCCCAACAAACAAGCGCCATAAGGTGGCAATGGTTGCTCACCACAAGGGTTAGTGGCGCGGATATTTTCGCAGAACCAGTTATTGTTCATTTCGTTTACGCGATCAATTAAGATAAAACCTGGCTCAGCAAAATCGTAGGTGCTGGACATTATCACATCCCACAAACGGCGTGCTTTAATGGTTTTGTACACGCGGCAAGCTACTTTTCCCGCATCAAGACCTTCTGATTTGGTGAGATATTTACCTTTTACTGGCCATTCGCGCCATACCACTTGGCTTTCGTCATTCACGTTTAAGCCATCAATAATGGCTTCTTTTTCGGTGACTGGAAAAGCCAATTTCCATTCTGAATCCGCTTTTACGGCTTCCATAAATTCTTTGGTGATTAAGCAGCTTAAGTTAAATTGGCGTAAACGGCCATTTTCACGTTTGGCTTTAATAAAGTCTGTTACATCAGGGTGAGAGATATCAAATGTTGCCATTTGTGCACCGCGGCGGCCACCCGCGCTAGATACGGTGAAGCACATTTTGTCGTAGATATCCATAAAGCTTAATGGGCCGCTAGTGTAAGCACCTGCGCCTGCTACAAACGCGCCTTTTGGGCGCAAAGTTGAAAACTCGTAACCAATACCGCAACCTGCTTTTAGCGTTAAGCCCGCTTCATGCACTTTGCCTAAAATATTATCCATGCTGTCTTCAACCACGCCAGAAACCGTGCAATTAATCGTTGAAGTCGCTGGTTTATGCTCTAGCGCGCCCGCGTTTGAGGTAATGCGGCCAGCCGGAATTGCACCACGGCGCAACGCCCACAAAAACTTTTCATGCCATTCTTGGCGTTTTTCTTCGGTTGTTTCTACATCGGCCAAAGCGCGCGCTACGCGTGAATAAGAGTCATCCATGTTTTGATCAACATGGTCACCATTTTTTGCTTTTAGTCGATATTTTTTATCCCAAATATCTAACGACACCGATTGAAGCGGAATTTCAACGGCGGCATTTTCAGATTCCAGATTCCCCGATAATTTGTTTGCTGATTCAACGACTTTTAGCATGGTTTACTCCCTAAATTTTTGTTACTTAATTTGGCTTTTTTGACAGTAAAATCAATGAAATTAGTTAACTCTTTGATTTAATTAATTAAGCGCATGTTTGGCAAAGCGCTTTGTCACAATTTGATGAAAAAAATTCTGCTTAAACACAACATATTGTGCACTGGATGCAAATTTATGCCTTTATTTTGTGTTCGTCAACCCTATTTTAATGCTAATTTTTGCACCATTTTGGTGTGTTTTTAAAGAAGAATGAGGCCAGTATTTGCATTGAGTTGTGGTGAGTGTTTACTTACCTGTATGCATATTAAAAAAAATAAATATGTCGCATAAAAACTCAGTCTGTGAATGCATTCAAAAACCCGCAGAACATCATGCGTAAATTGTGAGAAAATGCATGATGAATCGATTTTTATATTCCATTTTGTTGTATGTGGTGTTGCCTTTTGTGCCGCTAAAATTATGGTGGCGCGGTATTAAGCAGCCAGCTTATCGGCAATATTGGCGTGAGCGATTTGGCTTTTACCAATTAAAAGCGACCAAGCCCGTTATTTGGCTGCATTGCGTTTCTGTAGGCGAAACGCGCGCGGCACAGCCATTAATTAAAGCCTTGCAGATGCAATATCCTGATTATCAAATTTTGCTAAGCCATACCACGCCCACTGGACGCGAAACCAGCGAGCAACTTTTTGCTGATAGCGTGCAGCGCGTTTATTTGCCTTATGATTTGCCATTTGCTGTAGAGCGTTTTTTAAAGCATTTTCAACCGAAAATTGGTTTATTAATGGAAACCGAGTTGTGGTTTAACCTAATTGCGGCCTGTAAAAAAAGTAATATTCCATTACTGCTACTGAATGCGCGCCTTTCAGAAAAATCTGCTATCGGTTACGCTAAATTGGGCAAGTTGGTGACAGAAGGCTTGCAAAGTTTAAATGCAGTTGCCGCACAAACGGCAGACGATGCAGCGCGATTGCAGACACTGGGCGCTAAAAATGTGCAGCTTGCTGGCAATATAAAATTTGACGTAAAACCGCCTGCAAATGCATTAGAGCAAGGTTTAAAACTGCGCGCATTATTAGGTGAAAAAATTGTATTTTTAGCTGCTAGCACGCGCGAGGGTGAAGAAAACTTGATTTTAGAAGCGGTAAAAGATTTAAATATATTAACAATGATTGTGCCGCGCCACCCGCAACGCTTTGATGAAGTTGAACAGTTGATTAAGGCGGCAGGCCTGCATTATGCGCGCCGCAGCCAGTTAACAAAGCCTATCAGCCCACATATACAAATAATTTTAGGCAACAGTATGGGTGAGTTATTTAGTTATTATGCCGCTTGCGATTTTACTTTTGTGGGTGGCAGCTTGCTTAAATTTGGCGGGCAAAATTTGATTGAGGCCGCAAGCATGGGTAAACCAATTTTGATTGGCCAACACACTTATAACTTTGCCGAAGCCAGCAAAAATGCGCTGCAGGCAGGTGCAGCAATACAAGTAAGCAATATTGAAACATTGCGCGAAAAAATTCAGCACTTGCGTAACAACAATGAAGAAAGAGCACGCATGCAAGCTGCCAGCTTAAAATTTAGCCTAACCTCAACTGGGGCAACTGTGCGCATGATGCAGCTAATTGCTGAGCATTTAAAACATTAGCCTACCGATACTGCCTGTACATAAACCAACTCACATGCGCCATTGCCTGTATCGCTGCGGGTAAGTGAGCTTTTCCAGTGCCAACCATCTGCTGATTTCGCCTCAACCAAATAGCCGCGAATACTCACTAACTGACCTGCTTTAATAGATTTTAAGGTTTTTTCAATCTGGCTATCGGCCGGAATCATATGCATATTGGCGCTACTGGTTTCAATGACTTCACGCGGCACTGGAAAACTATCTACATGCCAAAAGTAAAAGCGGCCAGATTGCGATATGCGGATTTGCTTGAGTACGGCTTCATCTGACATTGCGCCCCAACCCAAGGCTAAATCCACTGGTGCTAAATCTGCCTCACGGTCAAAAGTGTAATGCTCCGCAGATAAAACGCGGGCTTTAATTTCAAAATTTTCCAGTGGCTTAATGGTATAGCCTTTTAGCTCAAATGGCGATTGATGAGCGCTATTTTGAATAGGCTGTTGGCTGGCTAAAACGCCTGCATGATGCGCAATGGGGCGATTTGAAAAATGATGATAAGCGCCGTAACCAATCAAAGCTAAACATATGATTAGTTTCCAATTCACGGCAAAAAATTATCGAATAAGTTGGGAAATAGCTTTAAAAGCGGAATGTTGCGCGTTGCTTAACCATTCAAAAACAACAGATTCTGTGTTGGTGATAATGCAACCCGCTTCACGCATGCGTGCAATGGCATTGGCTTTATTGATTGAGTTGCGCGAAATAATCGCATCTTCCACCACAAAAACTTGTTTGTTAGCTTTGATTAAATCTAGCGCCGTTTGCAATACGCAAATATGCGATTCCATACCCGCAACAATGGTTTGCGATTGATCGCGATGTAATTGCTGATTAAATTTAGGTACGCTGGCCGCTGAAAAAGCCGTTTTTTCATTGGGCTTGTTTGCACCAATATATTGTTTAATTTGCGGCAAAGTTTCACCCAAACCTTGCGGATATTGCTCTGTGACTATAACAGGCACATTGAGCAAGTTTGCCGCTTGTGCCAGTACTGCACAATTTTTAATCACTAATTGCGCTTCATTTGGTGGCATGGCGCTAATCAGCTTGGTTTGCATATCAATCACAATTAATTGACTCAGCTCAACTTTGGATAAGTTTGCGACAATATGCATATTAAGGTGTTAAAACCAGCTGCTGATTAATATCTTGCAAATCTAGCTCTGCCACCACGCCTGTGGCTGACTTTAAACGGATAATATTCACCAAATAATTGTAGCGCGCTTGCAATAAATCACGTTTGGCAGAAAACAATTGCTGCTGAGCGTTAAGCACATCAACACTAATACGCACGCCTACTTCATAGCCCAATTTGGTTGAATCCAACTGACTTTGGCTGCTGATTAATGCTTGCTCTAAGGCTTTAATTTGGGCAATGCTACTGCTTAAATTTAAAAATGCGCGCTGCGTTTCTAAATCAGTTTGGCGGCGCGCAATTTCAACATCATCTTTAGCTTTTTGTTGATTCAAAATTGCTTGGCGCACGCGCGAGCTAATTGCGCCACCTTGATAGAGCGGAATTTGCAGCTGCAAGCCAATGCTAGCGCTATTAAATTCATTACCAAACCCGTTTAAGCCGCCATTTGTATAAGTATCTGTGTAATTGGCAACAGCGTCTAACGTTGGCATGTGCGCAGCTTTGTTAAACGCAACATCTTGCTCTGCCAGCTTTAGTGTATCTTGCTGAATCGCAATATTCAGGTTATTTTTTTGCGCAACATCCAACAGGTTTTGCATAGGCTGATTCAATTGATTCACTTGAATATCACTTTTAACCGTGGCTAATGTTGTTGGCAGCTCACCTGTAATTTGCTCAATTTCATGTTGTGCAATTTGAAACGCATTTACCGCGGCAATTTCTTGCGCCACAATTAAATCAAAACGCGCTTGCGCTTCGTTTACATCGGTAATGGTGGCTGTGCCTACTTCAAACGTAATTTTAGCTTGTTCTAATTGGCTTAAAATTGCTGTTTTTTGCGCTTTAATCAGCTCAATCTGGTCTTGTGCAATCAGCACATTAAAATAAGCCTGCGTGGTGCGTAAAATTAAATTTTGCTGACTTAAATGATATTGCTTATCGGCAATGCTCACCTGCGTGTAGCTTTGATCTATTTGCACTAAATTTTGTTGGCGATAAATAGGCTGGCGTGCTTCTAGGCCATAGTTATAACCTTCAAAACTGGCTCTACCCGCTACTCTAGGAAAGTTAGAGGTGACATTATTAAACTCGATATTACTTTTAGTAGCCGTTACGCCGGCATTAAAACCAACGGTAGGCCTGTATAAAGCTTTGCCTTGCTCTATCACTTCTTGCGCGGCTTTATTGCTGCTTAAGGCCGAAGCTAAAACAGGGTCGCGCGCTAGTGCCTGCTGATAAATATCCAGCAAATTAAGAGTTTTATCTTTAGCCTGCCCGCTTGCTGGCAATAAAGCAGACAATAAAAACACACTCAATATAAAACGCTTAGATGCCATATTAAAACTCAAATGTAGTGGCTTGTGATGCATTCACCAGTTCTGGCACATGCGTTTCAAATAATACATCACGCTTAAAAGCGGTTTCTGATAGGCGTTGAATGAGGGTGGCCTGCATGGCTGGCCCTGTGCCTAAAACAATAAATAGCGCGCCGCCAATAGCGAGTTGATTGCGCACGCCTGCTGGCTCTATTGGTGAAGAGCCTGTGTATACAATCAAATCAAACGGTGCTTGATGCGCCAAGCCGAATGCGCCATCTGCCACCACTGTATTTACATTTTTAATATGATGTTGGCTTAAGTATTGAGCAGCTTTTGCACTTAATTCTGCATTGATTTCAACAGATGTGACTTGCTTTGCCAAACTTGCCAACAATGCAGTAACGTAGCCACTGCCTGTGCCAATATGCAAAACATGATGCGTTTTTTGTACGCTTAACGCCTGCAAAATACGGCCTTCTAGTTTTGGGCTAAGCATGGTTTGGCCAGCACCAAGGGGGATTTCAATATCAGCAAAAGCCAAACCTTGATATTCGGCTGGTACAAAGTGCTCGCGCGGAATCTCATTTAACAAGGCCAGCACCACTGGGTCTAAGACCTCCCAAGTCCTAATCTGTTGTTCTATCATATTAAAACGTGCGGTTTCGCGCTGCATGTTAATCCCCGCAACTTCACTTGTAGTTATATTTTGCGCGGTTTTATTTTCTGCTGTTTGTATCATGTGCTTACTTTCATTAATTTAAGCTTAATTATAACTGAACTACTTATGCGTTTAGTCATTGATTTTCTGGCACTTTAACCCTAAACCATGCCGCATATAATGCAGGCAAAAACAGTACGGTTAAAACCGTTGCAACTGCCAAGCCACCCATAATCGCCACCGCCATCGGCCCAAAGAATACGCTGCGTGTTAGCGGTATCATGGCCAATATTGCCGCCGCCGCTGTTAATACAATGGGTCTAAATCGACGTATGGTGGATTCTACAATTGCCTGCCAAGCGGGCAAACCGCTGGCTTTGTCTTGATCAATCTGATCCACCAAAATCACCGAATTTCGCATAATCATGCCAGATAAAGCAATAGTACCCAGCATGGCAACAAAACCAAACGGCTGATTAAACAGCAACAAGCCTATTGTGACTCCAATTAAGCCTAATGGTGCGGTGAGTAGCACTAAAAATACGCGCGAAAAGCTTTGTAACTGCAAAATAAGCAGGGTGAGCACCACCACCAAAAACAAGGGCGCTCCTTTGGCTACTGATGCACCGCCTTTGGCAGATTCTTCTACCGCGCCGCCTGTTTCAACCGTTACTCCAAGTGGCAAATTGGCTTTAATAGTTTTTATTTTTTCTTCAATTTGAGCAGAAACCACAGGCGCTTGCAGATTGCCGCGCAAATGCGCACGCACAGTAATCGATGGCACACGGTTGCGCCGCCAAATCACGCCTTCTTCAAAAGTAGAGGTAATTGTGGCTAATTGTGCCAGTGGCACTGCCGATTGATTGGCGCTGCCGTTTTGTACATTAATCATCAAATTGGGCAAGCGCGATAATTGCGTGCGTTCTATTTCTGCGCCACGCGCCACAATATCAATGCGCTCGTTACCTTCTCTAAATTCGGTAATGTACATTTCACTTAAGGCCGCGTTTAATACGCTGGCTACATCAACTGAGCTCACCCCTAGCAATCTGGCTTTTGCTTGATCAATACTAACTTTAATGACTTTGCTGGGCTCTTCCCAGCCAAGTTGCACATTCACCAAATTAGGGTTGGCACGCATCACATCGGCAATTTGGTGTGAAATTTGGCGTATTTGGCCAATATCGCTGCCATCTACCCTAAATTGCACTGGAAACCCAACGGGTGGGCCGTTTTCCAGCCGCAGCACAGATGCTCTTAATGTAGGGAAATCACGTTCAAATAAAGCCAACAAATCGCTACGCAAGACTTCGCGCGCTTGTAAATCTTTGCTTAAAATGACAAATTGCCCAAAACCGCGGTGCGGCAATTGAATATCTAAAGGCAGATAATAGCGCGGGCTGCCAGATCCAATATACGCCACAAAGTTATCAATGCCTTTATTTTTCTGATTCCAAACGCGTAGCCAAGTTTCTAGTTTTTTCACCTCGTTGTTGGTTGCTTCATAAGATGCACCCTCTGTCATGCGCAAATCAACCACTAATTCCAAACGAGTAGAATCGGGGAAAAACTGCTGCTGCACCTTGCCGAAACCCAAAATAGACAGCACAAATAGGATAAGCGTGATGGCAATCACTGTTTTGCGATAACGTACACAGGCAGTAACTAAAGCCCTAAAACGGCTATAAAAAGCGCTGTTATAAATATCGTGATGGTGATTTTGGTCTGGCTTATCGGCCAACTTAAATGTGGATTTAAGCCAAAGTGCTAATTTAGTTGGTTGCGGTTTTTTACTGTAATCGGGTAATAAGTGATAACCCAAATATGGCACAAAAATTACCGCCGCTACCCATGAAATAATCAAGGCAATAGCAGAAACCTGAAAAATTGAGCGCGTATATTCACCTGTAGAGCTAGCCGCCGTGGCAATTGGCAAAAATCCTGCCACCGTAACCAGCGTGCCAGTCAGCATAGGCATAGCGGTTGAGGTGTAAGCAAACGCGGCCGCTTGCATGCGTTGCATGCCTTGTTCCATTTTAGACGACATCATTTCAACGGCAATAATTGCATCGTCTACCAGTAAACCTAGCGCCAATATTAGCGCGCCAAGTGAAATTTTATGTAAGCCAATATTGAATAAATGCATCACCAAAAAGGTGGCTGCCAGCACAACTGGAATGGTAATTGCCACCACAATACCCGTACGCAGACCCAATGAAAGCAGACTAACACCCAGCACAATCACCAGTGCTTCAATTAAAGAAGTGACAAAATCATTGACCGAACTAGCCACAATTTTGGGCTGTGAAGTGACTGTTTCAAAACTTAAGCCTACAGGTAAATTTTGTTGAATATGGGCAATTTTTGCATCCAGCTCATGCCCAAGCGCAATCACATCGCCGCCTTCGCGCATACTTACGCCCAGCAGCAAAGTATCTGTGCCGTTATAGCGCACAGTATCTATGGGCGGGTTTTCATAGCCGCGATAAATACGCGCTACATCGCCCAGCCTAAAATCTTGATTACTAGCGCGCAGCCTTAAATTGCGTAAATTTTCTAAGGTGTTGTAACGGCCAGAAACTTCTATTCGAATACGTTCGTTTGGGGAATCAAATGTGCCACTTTTAACCACGGCATTTTGTGTTTGCAGCGTGTTTACCAGCGCGGTGGTACTAATGCCCAAAGTAGATAACTTGGCGTTAGATAACTCTATATAAATGCGCTGCCTTTGTTCACCAAAAAAATCGATTTTGGCGACATCTTTGGCCTTAAGTAACTCAGCACGAATAATTTCTGCTTGTTTTTTTAAGGCGAAATTATCAAATCCATCGCCCGTTAGCGCATACATACTGCCGTACACATCGCTAAATTCATCGTTAAAAGTCAGGCTTTCAATATTTTGCGGCAGAGTATTGCGAATATCACCCACTTTTTTACGCACCTGATACCAAATATCGGGCACATCTTGCGAAAAAGTATCATCCTTAATCACAATAAAAATCATAGATTCACCAGGCCTTGAATAGCTACTGGTGTAATCCAAATGTGGTGTTTCTTGCAGCTTTTTTTCAAGCTTATCGGTGATTTGTTGCTCTACTTCAACCGCACTGGCACCCGGCCAACTGGTGCGCACCAGCATTACTTTAAACGTAAACGGTGGATCTTCAGATTGACCTAGCTTGCTATATGCTAGTAATCCAGCAAACGTTAGCATAAGCATTAAATACAGCACCAAAGCTTGGTGATTTAGCGCCCATACAGATAAATTAAAGCCAGTTTTTTGTGCGTGTTCAGTTTCAGTCATTTATTGGCTCTATTGCTGTTGTGCTGACGGATCAGGCTGTAATATTGGTTTAACTTTTTGACCTTTAATTAAAGTATGTACGCCTGCAATAGCGACCATTTCGCCTGCCTGTAAGCCACTATTTACTAGCACGCCATATTCTGTAAATTGCCCTGCGCTTACTACGCGCGGGCTGGCAATACCAGCTTTATCTACAACCCAAACGTTAGTTTTTCCGTTAATTTGGGTCAGCGCACTTGAAGGCACAATCAAATCTGCTACTGATTCACTATTGCCAAAACGCACGCCTGCCGTCATGCCTAATTTCAGTTTTTCATCAGCATTTAAAATCGCTACGCGCACATCAAACGCGCGGGTAGCAGAGCTGGCTGCGGGCGCAATTTCGCGCACTTTTCCCGCATAGGTTTGGGTTGGGTTGGTCAATTGGTTTGCCCATAATTTAAGCGCCGCGCTGTCACCCACTTTTAAACCCGCTATGCGCGATTCTGGCACAGCCACCAGCACCTCAACCTGTTGCGTATCAACCACTTGCGCCACCATTTCACCCGCTGCAACCACTTGGCCTGGCTCTGCGCGAATCTGCGTTACTACGCCATCACGGTCTGCAATTAAGCTGGTATAGCGTGATTGATTGCTGGATACCGCCGCTTGCGCTTTAACCTGTTGCAAACGTGCTGCCGACGTTTTTAATTCTGCCTCGCGTAAATCTAGCGCCGACGCCGAAATAAATTTTTTGTTAAACAACATGCGCTGGCGCTCTACTTCTGCCTGCGCCAAAGCATGGCTAGCCTCTGCTGCGCGTACGTTTGCATATGCCGCTGCGGCTGTCAGGTTGCTATCGGCAGCATCTAAATTTGCCAATACTTGGCCTTTTTTGACTACGCTACCCACCTCAACTTTACGCTCAGTAATTTTGCCGCTAATTCTAAAACCTTGGTTAGATTCAAAGCGTGACTTCACTTCGCCCACTAGCACCATGCCTTGCTCAACGGCGGTTTGCCCAACAACCACTACCAAAGCAGGTCGGGGCGGTGGTGGTGTTTGTGGCGGCTTATCGCAAGCCACAAGCAATATAACCATCATGGTTAAAGCACTAATTTTTAAGGTCATCATTCACTTTCATTTGTTATTTTTTATTTACTCTGTTGTGTTCGCCTGATTTTGCAACTCAGGGTCTTGAATCATAGGGTTTTGCAACATAGGATCTTGCAACATAGGATCTTGCAACTAAGCGTCTTGCAACAAACCGCGCATTAACGTCAGTTGCATCATTTGTAAGCGTTGCTCAATACTGGCCCAATTCACCCATACATCATTTGCCATACTAATTTGCAACGCGCAAACGCCGTGCATGCCAGCCCAAACCGTTTGAGCAATTAAATCGGCATCACTTAAATCTGGCTTAAATTTGCCCGCCAAAAATACATCATCAACCACCGTTTTTAACTGAAAATAGGCATCTTGCTCGGCATTGTTTTGCTGAATACAAGAATTAGCGGGGTCGCAAGGCGGGTGCTCTGTCATAAACATCATGCGATAGTGATTGGGATAATGAAGCGCAAATTGTGCATAGCCACGCCCAAACGCTAGCAGCCGCTCAACGGGGTCATTAATCACTAAATTATTTTTTAGGGCATTGGCTAGTGCTAAAAAATCGGTATCGCATATCGCGCGAATCAAAGCCTCTTTATCGGCAAAATGCAAATAGATGCTGGTGGCAGAGTAGCCAATGCGCTTAGCGATTTCACGCATGGTCACCGCTTCTACACCTTGTTGCACAAATAGCTCACGCGCCGCATCTATAATTAATGTACGCAGTTGTTGACGCTCAAGCTCGGTTTTGGGTTTTGGTGGCATGATAAATTAAATTACTTAACGGCGTTAATTTAACAACGTTAAGTAATAATGTCAATCTCAAATAAATGAATTTTATATGACAATTATTTAAGATTCAGCTGGTCGAGTTTGTACCAAAGTGAGCGCTCACTAATTTCTAATAACTTAGCCGCTTTGGCCTTGTTGCCGTGGCTGGCAGCCAAAGCTTGCATAATTAACTTTTTTTCTATTTGCACTGTCATTTGCGGTATTGAAAACGGCTGCTCAGTTGCAATAAAATCATTCGCCAACTTTGCTGCAGGCGCTGTATCGGCTGGCAAATGTTGCGGCAAAATAATCTGCTTAGCCGCCAAAATAGATGCGCGTTCTAATATATTTTCTAGCTCGCGCACATTGCCAGGCCAAGCATAACTTTGTAACTGTATTAAAGCGGCATCTGAAATCTGTGTACCGCTTTTGGCTAAAAAATAATGCGCTAAGCGTTTTATATCCTCTGGCCGCTCACGCAAGGGCGGGGGATTTAGCTGAAAAACATTCAGCCGATAGTATAAATCTTCTCGCAATTTGCCGTCTTTAACCGCTTGCAATGGGTCGCGGTTGGTTGCGGCAATTATTCTCACATCTAGCGTTAACGATTTATTGCTGCCAATTTTTTCAACCACACCTTCTTGCAATACGCGTAACAGCTTGGCTTGCAGTTGAATCGGCATTTCAGAAATTTCATCTAAAAAAAGCGTGCCTCCATCTGCCAGCTCAAATTTACCAATGCGTTCTTTTACCGCACCTGTAAAAGCGCCTTTTTCATGGCCAAATAATTCTGATTCTAAAATATCGGCTGGAATTGCCGCGCAATTAATGGCCACAAATAAGCCATTTTTACGCTGTGACGCCGCATGAATCGCTTTTGCAACCAATTCTTTACCAGTGCCTGTTTCACCTGTAATCAACACAGTGGCTTTTTCGGGTGCCACTTGCGCAATTAATTGTTTCAGCGCCAACATAGGTGGGCTTTCGCCAATAAATCCAGTGCCAATAAAATCGGCTTCGTTATCAGCTTTTAAATAGGTATTTTCTAATTGTAGACGTCTATTATTAAGCGCTTTTGCTATGGCAATTTCTAATGTTTCTAAATCAAATGGGCGCAAAATATAATCGCTGGCGCCCAACTTCATGGCCTCTACTGCGGTTTTAATTTCGCCAAGCGCTGTCACCATAATAAAAGGCAGTGTTTCGTTTTCTTGCCTAATCGCTTTAAGCAAGGCCAACCCATTCATACCAGGCATATGCAAATCGCTTACCACCAAATCAATATGCTGGCTTTTAATTTGGGCTAGCGCTTCATAGCCATCCGCCGCCAATGCTGGCTTGTAGCCAGCTTGGCGCAGGCTAATTTCCAGCAAGCGGCGCATATTGGGCTCATCGTCTACCGCTAAATGGTGCATTGTTTTTGCATGGGCTAAATTACGTTCTATGAATTGGTAGTGAGATTGTAAACTGCGCGCCGCCAAACTGGCTGTTGCTATAGCGAATATCACCACCATGCGCCTGCACAATTTGCCGCACTACCGCCAAACCCAAACCAACTCCGCCTGCACGTTGGGTAAAAAATGGCTCAAAAATATGCGCTTGATTGGCTTCATTTATACCTGGCCCGTTGTCTGCCACTTCAATAATGGCGACATCTTGATTTTGATACAAACGGACAAGTATCTGGCCGCCACTAGGCAAGATTTGAATGGCGTTTAATACAAGATTCATCATGACTTGGGTGATTTGGTCATGATCGATTTCTGCGATAACCGATTCAGATAAATCCAAATTTAGCGCAATATTCTTAGGCTCCGCTTGACCGTGTAACATGCTGGTAATTTGTGTGATTAGGCCAGCCAAATCAACCGCGACAAACTGTGGCTGGCGCGGACGCGCCGAATCAATCAAGGTAGAAACTAAGCGATTCAAGCGCTCGGTTTCCGAAATAATAAAGCCCAGTACTTCTTTGCCATCTTTGCTTAATTTAGGTTCGCGCAGTAATAAATCGGCCGATGAGCGCAATATACCTAGTGGCGTGCGCACTTCGTGGCTCATGGCGGCGGCCATTTCACCTACCACGGCAAGCTTGGCAGCCCGCGTTAAATTGGCTTGGGTTTTGGCTAAATCTTGCATCATATTTTCAAAGGCAATCGCTAACTCTTGTACTTCTGGCGGCCCCGTTTTGGGCGTTTCGGCCAATTGCTCTTGCTTAAAGCTGCGCACAAATAGTGTTAATTTAGCCAGCGGCTGCGTAATAGCTTGCGCGATTGGTGTCACTAAAAAAGCAGCGAATAACAGCGTGCTGGCAAGCAAGGCTAAGAAAATATAGCCCAAGCGGTGCACAGGCTCTACGGCTAGTGAGTGCAATTTTTCTACCCGCACTTGCCACGTTGGCGCAGCAGGCTGAATGCTAAATTGACTGATTGCATGCATTTCATAGCCTGCATTTTCGTTCCAATTGGCGCTGGCCGCCAGCGCCTTGCCTTGCTCGCCCAACAAGGCAACAGTTGAGGGCTTATGCACTGCCGAGCTTAGTAAATGTTGTATTTGCTGCCAATTAAATTCGGCCACCAAACGCCCAATTACTTGATTTGAATTCGGCTCTATCACGTCTTGCGAAAGCGCCAGCACATCGTTTTGAATAACAGAAAAGGTTATTTTTTTGCTGCCCGCATCAATACTAAACCAAGATTTTGGGATAGTTACCTTTAGATTTAACTGACGCGGATTACTGGAAGCAATCACTTTATTTTGCGTATTGACCACATAAATGGTGTGATAAACATCGCCATAGCTTATTTGCAGTTCATGCAAAAAAGTGGATAGGCGCTTATCAATATCGTCAATTTGCAGCTCTTGCATAATCGCCAACTGGCTCCAAGACGCCACATTTTGTGTGCGCTCAAACATCATGCGCGACACGCTATTGGCAACGGTTTGGCTTAAAGTTTGTAAATCGCGGGTGATTTCTTTTTTTAGTGCGGTTTTGGCCTGATAAAAGCTTAAAAAGCTCACTAGCATAGCGGGCAACAAGCCAGCTAATAAAAAGGCCAATAACAATAATTGGCGAATCGTGAGTCGTTTTATCAAGCGGATTTTAGGGCTGAATTGGTGCAGTTATGCGACAATCAACATTGTCGAGATAACGCCGCAAACACGCTACGGCTTTGGAATTGATTATGCGAAATTGTTTTGTTTTCATCTTTGTAAGTCTAGTACTCTCAACAATGCTATGCAAGCCTGCACTGGCGGATGAAGACTCTAATTGGTTAGATGGCTTTCAACTTGGCGGCTACAGCAGCGCGGGCATTACTTTGCATAGAGATCAAGAAGCAGAAGCTGCTATTAACGAAGTCAGCTTGCTTTTAAGCTGGTCTGGCGAAGGCCGTTTAAGTTTTTTTAGTGAGCTAGAGCTAGAACGCCCACTATCATGGAACGATGATACAAAATTTTCGCGCAAAGAAGGGCACCTAGACTTAGAGCGCTTTTATTTTGATTACAATTTATCTGAAAAAATCAACTTTCGCGCTGGCCGTTTTTTAACTCCCAATAGCCGCTGGAATCTACTGCATGCGCCACCGCTGGTGTGGACAACATCGCGCCCTCTGGCTACCACCCAACTGTTCCCCACCGCCACCAATGGCATGATGTTGCATGGCGCTATTCCTTTTAAAAATAGCGCTTTTGAATACAAAGTATTTGGCGAATTGCTAGAAGACCAAGAGCAGGATGACGAAGAGCGGCAGTTTGAGCATGTGCGCGGCTTACGCCTGAGTGTAAAGAATCAATCTGATATCGGTATTTCACTCTTATCTTTTCGCGAAAAAGGCTTAAACGATACCAGCTATCGCATGCTGGGCTTAGATGTTGTCACCACATTTAAAAATGTTGAAATTAGCGCAGAAGCGTTTCAGCGTTTTAATACCAATAACCGTGATGGTGGCAGTGGCGCTTATTTACAAACCGCTGTGCCGCTAAATGGCCTAGGCTTTTTTAATAGCTCAGCATTGCAAGATTGGTATTGGATTACGCGGCTAGAAACTTTACAGCGCCCAGACGAAGGCGCAAAAGAGCGCTGGTTGGTGGGCGCTACTTGGCGCGTTAAGCCAACGCAATTATTAAAACTGGAATTCACTGGCGGTAGCGAAGGTTTGCCAGAATCGCCGCGTGGATTTAGCGCTTCTTTTGCATTGTTTTTTTAATGCCTAGCTTGATGAGAAAATTGTGGGTATTAGCATTGCTGACTTGTTTGTTGCCTTTGGCGCAAGCAGAAAGCAGCCCACCAGTTATCGCCGTTATTGTTAATAGTGATGAACTTAGAGTGGCGACAAATGAATTGAGCCTGATTTACTGGCGCAAACAGCTTTATTGGCCAAAAGGGCAGCGTATTAAGCCAGTTAATTTAAGGTCAGAACACCCGCTAAGACAGCAATTTTCGCAAACAATATTGGGCAGCTTGCCCAAAAAACAAATCGATTATTGGAACGGCCAATACTTTAACGGCATATTGCCGCCGTATTCGGTTAATTCCGAGGAAGCCGTATTGCGCTATGTGGCTCAAACCAGTGGCGCGATTGGCTATGTGGATGCTTGCCATGTAGATAGCCGTGTTAAAGCGATTATATGGATTGAGCAAGACCAAGTTAGCACGGCAACACCAGAAAATCTGCGCTGCCCCCAATACTAGCTAGCCTATTGGGATTTACTAAGCAGCATTCTAGTCAGCGTGTTATCGCGCTTAATATAATGATGATACAAACCCGCCAGCGCATGGCCTGCAATTAAAAAGTAGCCTGCGCTGCCAGCGGTTTCATGCAATTCTTTAATCGTCTTCGCCAGCTCTTTATTTTTGGCGATTAGTGGCGGTAGCTCTAACCCGTAAAATGGAATTGGTTTGCCAGCCGCACTTAATATTAACCAGCCCGCAATGGGCATAGCAATCATTAAGGCATATAAAGCCAAGTGCATGGCGGTTGAAACATAACGCATGATTGGGCTTAAAGCGGGTTGAATCGCTGGCGTTGTACTAGAAAATCGAAAGTAAATACGTACTAGCACAAATACAAACACCGTAAGCCCTAGCATAAAATGCATGGTTTTCATTAGCTCGCGCGGTGGCGTGCCTTTTGCAAATAGGCCTTTTAGCTCAATAAAAGCATAAACCCCAACCATCAATAACAGCATTAACCAGTGCAAAATAACCACTGGCTTGCTATAACGTGCAGAATCATTTGTTTTTATCATTATTTTTCTCCCTTTTTTTAAATACCAATCTACGTTGAATAGTATCAATTAACAACCGTTTGCTGAATAGCGCTGGCTTTAAAATCTAAGTTTTGCATCAGCACCGCTTTTTTGGTTTCACACATTTTTGCGTTTATTTCAAACGATACCAATAAGCTACAAAACAAATCATCATGGCTCAATGGGTAATCTTTATAGGGCATCAGCTGCTCTTTATTATAATCAAAATGCTTTCCCATCCACATAATGGCTGGCACATGGGTTTGCTCTTTGGGCGCAATTAAGTAGGGTGCCGCATGCAAATAAAAGCCATGCTCACCTAACGATTCGCCATGATCGCTAACATAAAGCATCGCTGTGGCGAATTTTTCGTCATATTTTTTCAGCAAATCAATCACGTTTGATAAAAAATAATCGGTGTACAAAATCGCGTTGTCGTAACTATTGTCAATTTCTTGCTGGGTGCAGTTTTGCAACTCGCCAGTCATGCAAACGGGTTTAAAACGCTCAAATTCTTTTGGGTATCTTCTGTAATATTCTGGCCCGTGATTACCCATTTGATGCAACACAATCAAAATATCTTTGCCGCGTCTGGCTTCTATGTATTTATCCAAGCCGTTTAGCATGCCAATATCGCGGCATTCACCTGCACAATTGGGGTTAAGCGTTGGGCTTTTAAAATCTTCGTATTTCATGCGGGTTGCCACGCCTTTTGAGTCTGAATTATTATCTCGCCACAAAATTTGCACGCCATGATCAAACAATACATCCAGCGCGTTTTCTTGGTTTAGCGCAGCCTCTTTGCTGTAATCTTCACGCCCCAATGCCGAAAACATACAAGGTAACGAAACGCCTGTAGATGTGCCGCAAGAACTAACATTGCTTAAGCTCACTACGTTTTGTTTAGATAGCAGCGGGTTGGTTTCTCTGTGGTATCCGTTCAGCGAAAAACGGTCGGCGCGCGCCGTTTCGCCAACCACCAAAACCACTAGCTCTGTTCTTGATGTAGGGCCAACCATTACCGCATCTTTTGCAATGTGTTTTAGTTTTACTGGCTTTGCCAGCTGAATTTGCTGACCTAAATATTTGATAACAGAGTAAGTAGTGTAAGTGGGGTTTGCATAAAAACGGGTGATTTTATGTTCGCGAATAAAAGAGGCGTAGCCAGCAGTAAATGGCGCAATCACTAGCAGCATCAATACAAACAATAGGCCTATCAGGCGCAATTTGGATTGCAACTCTTTTCGTAAACTGGCTGGCTTTGGGCAATAGCGAATGATTAAGTAAGCTGGAATAATGCCTAAAAATAAGGTTCTAAGTACTAAATTCATACTCAATAAACCGGCAAATTCTTGCGGATTGGTTTGCAAGATATTGTCTATCATCACAATATCCACAATCACGCCAAACTGGTCCATATAGTAGGCCGCTTGTGAGGCCACCAGCAAAAACGCAGCCAGAATCCAGCGCGTGGCTTTTCCATGGCAAATACATAAAAAGAAAATGGCGGTTAATGCGCTAAAAAACACGACTAGCGATAGCAAAAAAGGCAAGTTAGCCAATTTAAGCGGATAAATTTCTAATATTCTGCCAAATAGGGAGCCATTAGCCGTCAGCATAATAAAGACGGTCACCAGCAGAATGGTGGCGCTTTGAGACGATGTAGCGAAAAATCTTGGCAGGCTAAATTTGAAAGCATTTGGCTTTAATAATTGATTAAAAATAGCGGTCATTACAGTGAGTTTCTTTTAAGGGTTAAGGTGAATAGCAGTGGCTGGCAGGCAAGGCAGGTTGCCCAAACCACCCATGCGCTCCAAAGATTGTGTGATAAAAAATGTTCGCCGCGCATCATTTGCGCCCAGCCCATCACAAAACCCAATGCCAGCGAAAGCAGTAGTATGTTTTGCGCAAACTTTGGCTTAACATCACCAAAAGCAAAATAAAACGCCATGAGCGCAAAGCCGCCACTGGCATGGCCGCCCGGAAAGCATTTACCCATCGCCACGCCAATTGGCAAAGCATCGAATAATTGCAAATAGGGCAAATTACCGCCGTATTGCAATAAATCGTTTGGGCACGCGTGCATGCTGTTGTGCTTCAACAGCGAAACAGCCGTTGTGCTAAGTAGCATCAACACAAATACCCAAAAAAGGCGTTGCTGATAAGGCTTTAAAGGTGCATAAATATTGCCGCCAAAGCTTGCTAATAGCGTGCTTAATGCCACAAAAATAAGGCCATATTTCAAACCTGCATGCAGAACAATTTCTAAAATCCAAGCATGCTTTAGGCTAAATTGTTGATTAACCGTATCAAAATACGGCGTGATTAGGCCTTGGTCTAAACCTGTTTTTGGGTAAATAAAGATTAAAAAAATCGCACTAGCAAGCAACAAAAACACTTGCTGCATTGCCCATTTTTTACTTGCAGATATGCAAAAACGCATTAACGCACAGCCTTATTAAGCAATGCTGGTTTAGCAAAATGCGTTAAATCTTGCATAATTTGCATGGTGGCTTTTTGCTTTTTTTGTAACATCTGATGCGCCACGGCATCTGTTACGTTTTTATCGTTAGCGGTAGTTACAGCAAGTTTAAACAGGCTGTTGTTATTAACGGGATGCACGATTTTCACTTCGCTATCCACATAGGCCAACTTGTCCCAATCGGCAATATAAACATGGTCGCGCGTTTGATTGCTGAACAAGTTGATGCCAATACTGTAATCACTTTGTGGATTACTAACGCCCAGCATAGGCATTAAAGTTGGCACAATATCGGCATGGCTAGTCATTTTTTGCTGCACACTGGCGGGTTTGTTCGGCATATAAATCACTAGCGGTGTGCGGATTTGTTCATCTACAAAAGTAGAGTTATGCCCCCAAAAGCCATGCTCCATAAACTCTTCACCATGGTCGCCCACCAAAATCACAATGGTGTTATCTAATAGCTGATGTTGTTTTAAATAGTCAGTTACGCGCCCAAATTGGCTATCTAAATGATGTACCGCATTAATGTAGCGATTTTTAATCGGCACAATATCGGTTCTTAATGCCTCTTTGCTTAAACGCGCATAATTCAAATCATCACGGTACGGCTTAGCAATCACGCTTTCTGGCGGAAAATAGTAGCGCGCATGTGGCGACTCAAAAAACATAAAGGTAAAAAATGGTTTAGCCGTATCGCGCTTATCAATAAACGTTAATAAATCGCTTACATTTTGCTGATCGTTTTGCCAGCCTTGTTTTTTGTTGGTCTGCAGGGCATGCATTTCTTGTGCGGGTACTTGGGCAAAAATCGTTTTATCAAATTCTGGATAGCTAAATAATGCGCTGGTATAAAACTGCATTTGGTAGCCTTGGCTGCGCATTACATCCAAAATAGTTGCACCGCGCTGCTCTTGCAAAAATTGAAACCAATAGCTTGATGGCAGGCCCATCATCATGCCAAACACACCTGCCCGCGTGCCATTACCTGTGCTGTAATTTTGAGTAAAACGGGTAGATTGCTGCGCAAAATTCCATGCATTTGGCATGATGTGCGCGTTTAAGGTATCGGCACGCCATGATTCAGAAACCAGCCATACAATGTTGTAAGGCTTGGCAGGCATGTTGGATTGAATGGGTTGCAGAGGATAATGCAGCTTGCCTTTGGCTTTTAGGCTAGAAGAGCGCGTACCTTTAATACCTAACGTTTTAAAAAGGCCGCGTGCCGATACTGTTTGATAAAACGGCACCATTTGCGCCACTGTGGATAATTGGTGTTTGGTGTGCAAATCGTAGGCATAAGCCATATGCACCGTTACAACCATCACAAAAGCGGCCAGCAGTGATTTCCAACTGAATAATTGCTGGCTTAACACAGGCGTTTTTTGCGCAAATTTTGTTTGAACAAACTGAACAGCCAGCCACATTAAAGCTATTTGCAACAATACAAAACCCAAAGCTATAGCGGCAAAACCTATATCGCTTGCTGAACTGCCACCCAGCGATTCTATACCACCTGGCGTTATGACTAAATTCAACACAAAGCCGTTGATATACATGCCATACAAGCCATATAGCTTGGCATTTGCGTACAACAATAAGGTTGTGATTGCTGTTGCAATAACGGCAACAACATAAACCAATTTTTGCGCGGCAGGTTTTGCTAGCTGCACGCTAAGCAATGCTTTGGTTAAGTAAGTAAGCAGATAAGCTGGGATTAGATAAAAAAATCCGTACATCAAAAATGCCACACACAAGAACACAAAGCTGAATTTGTTTTCTGCGTAAATCGCTTTAAATTCAATGGTATTTGCAACTAAAAATAGAATAAATAGGTAGGTGCCAGCAAAGTACAGCCGCAATGTCTGGCTTAATTTCGCAACACTAAATTGAGTAACTTTCGCTTGGGTCATGTAATGCTTCGCTTAATTAAATGACTAAGCTATACGCAACCTTAATGCCAGCTTAGCTAACTAATACGTAAGCAACTGTTTTCAATGATGAATGTGCACATTTACTGGATTTTATTCACACAAAAATTGGCTAAATAATGCAAAATTTGCAGGGTTTAAGCAATTAATGCATGCAAAGTTTGCAGTGAATAAAAGCAATAAATTCATAAGTAATTGAATTGTTGATATATTTTTATTGGCATTGTATTTGCTGCTTTATCCATACGTCTTAATCGAAGGGTCGGTATGCATGCACTTACTACAGCACTTACTTCAGCACTTAACCCTTCAGCACTACAAGTTAAAGCACCAGAAGCCATTTATCACGCGCAAGCCGCTTATCAATTAAGAGAATTTGCCAAAACTAAACGCTATACCATGCAAGAAATTCAGGCTTTTATCGTTCATCAAAACCATGCTGACCGCCTTGAGGTAGAACATTTTATTCGCGATGTATTTGCAGCCTCTTATCAAGCAACAGTGACACATTTTATGCCGATATTGGTGGCGCTACGCGATGCAGAAGGTCAACTAATGGCCGCTTTTGGATTGCGCCATGCGGCGCAAGAATCGCTATTTTTAGAGCAATATTTGGATGCGCCAATTGAACATTTGCTTTCAAGCCAGCTCAATAAAGCCATTAAGCGCGATGAAATTACCGAAATTGGCAACTTGGCCGTGGCTAACCCACGCAACGCTGGCATTTTAATTGCGCATGTCATTCAACAAAGCTTAGATATGCAAGTGAAATGGTGTGTAGCAACCGCGCATCGCAGCTTGCAAAATGGCTTAATTAAAGGCGGGCGCGATGTTTATGCTTTACAAGCAGCAGATGTTGGCAGATTACCAAAAAATGAGCAGGCACTTTGGGGCAGCTATTACGATAATCAACCGCAAATTATCGCCGTGCGCGGTATCGCGTCATAACTAGGTGCTGAATTTGCTAAACAGTATTCAACAAAACGCGGCGCAATTTCCACTTTCTATCGCGCTAAAGTCTACTTCTATAGAGAACGAAGAATTTGCAATCAATTACGATGAGCTAAACAACCTAATAGCCCAAATAAGCACGCAATTATCTTCATTTACGACCAATAAGCCAATTGCCATTAATATTGATAATCACCCTGCTTGGATGGTGATTGATTTGGCTGCGCTGGCATGCGAAACAGCACTGGTGCCGCTACCCAGCTTTTTTTCAAACGCGCAATTGTTGCATGCCATGCAAAACGCAGGCGTTGCGGCCGTTATCACCGATAACCCAAACCGCTTTCGTGAGATATTGGGTGATTCAATCAACGGCCAATTCACTTTTAATGTTGCCAATAAAATTCTCACCCTGTTTATGTTGGCTATTCCATCCGTTGAATTACCAAATGGCACCGTTAAAATCACCTACACATCGGGCACCACTGGCCATCCTAAAGGCGTTTGCCTTGGCTTAGATGCCATTACCAGTGTTGCAAACAGCATAAAAGATGCCGTTAATTTAACGCGTAAAAGCCAGCATGCCTGCATTTTGCCCTTATCTACTTTGCTAGAAAACGTAGCGGGTGTTTATGCCACTTTGCTGGCAGGCGGCACTGTGCATCTATTGCCCAGCGCACAAGTGGGCTTTAGCGGTAGCGCTTTCAATAGCCAAAAGCTGTATGAAACCTTAGCCAATACCAAATCCAATACCGCGATTTTAATTCCAGAACTACTAAAGGCTTTGGTACTTCAATTAGAATCTGGCGCTCAAACCTTAAGCCATTTGCAGTTTGTTGCCGTGGGCGGCGCGCATGTTTCTACCTCACTACTAAACCGCGCAAAAAACGTAGGCTTACCCGTTTTTGAAGGCTACGGCCTTTCAGAAAGCGCCTCTGTTGTGGCTTTAAACACGCCTGCCACCAACAAAATTGGCAGCGTTGGCAAACCACTTCAACATATTCAAATCATGTTTTCTGATGAGCAAGAAATACTGGTAAAAGGTGCACAATTTTTAGGCTATACGCATGAGCCAACAACGAATGCATGGTTAGCAACTGGGGATATTGGCTATTTGGATAACGATGGTAATTTATTTATTAACGGTCGCAAAAAGCATATTTTTATCACCTCTTTTGGGCGCAATGTTTCGCCAGAATGGGTAGAACGTGAACTCACTAGCCAGCCCAATATTGCGCAAGCTTGCTTGTTTGGCGAAGCCAAACCTTGGAATACCGCCGTCATTGTTGCAGAAGCCAATGCCAATAATGAACAAATTCAACAATCGGTGGCTAAGGTTAATCAAACCTTGCCAGATTACGCACAAATCAAACAATTCGTACTGGCAGATGCCGCATTTAGCGTAAGTAATCAACAATTAACACCCAATGGCAGGCTTAAGCGCGATGCTATATGGCGTGCCTATGAACACAGTATTAATACACTTTATGTAGAGGATTTACCGCATGGCATTTTATGATGATTTACTGAAAGCAACCGAAAACGAACGCAATACACTTTTAAGTCTGCCACTGATTACGCAAGGCGCCAGCGGCAATATTTCATTACCAACTTATGTGGCATTTTTAACAGAAGCCTATCACCACGTTAAACACACAGTGCCTTTATTAATGGCCTGTGGCGGACGTTTAAGCGAGCAATATGAATGGCTGCGCGTTTCAATCGGCGAATATATCGAAGAAGAAATGGGCCATCAGGAATGGGTGCTAAACGATATTGCAGGTTGTGGCATGGATGCCGAAGCGGTCAGAAACGGCAAGCCATCTCTGGCAACCGAAATGATGGTGGCGTATGCTTATGACATGATTCATCGCGTTAACCCAATCGGCTTTTTCGGCATGGTGTTAGTGTTAGAAGGCACAAGTACCGCAGTTGCAACGGCGGCTGGTCAAAACATTATGAAAAGCCTCAACTTAACACCAAAATCGTTTAGTTACTTGTTATCACATGGCGCGCTAGATGTAGGCCATACCGATTTTTATGAGGGCATTGTGAATCAAATCAGCAATAAAAAAGATCAAGATTGCCTTATTCATAGCGCCAAAGTTTTTTATGAATTGTATGGCAATATTTTCAGAGAGATTGAAGCGCGTACGATGTCACGCGACATGTCAAAGGATTCAGGATGGATTTAACCAATAAACGCATTTTACTCACAGGCGCCACTGGCGGGCTTGGTGAACAAATCGCCTTAATACTGGCACGAAAAGGTGCAATATTGGCCTTGGTTGGGCGTAATCAAACCAAACTTAATTCGCTTAAAGCCAGCATGGAGGTGCTTGGTGCTAAGGCTTACACTATTCAAGCCGATTTAAGCCAGCCGAATATTGCCCCCTCAGTTTTTAATCAAGCAAACGTTTTTTTAGGCGAAATTGATGTGCTGATTAATAACGCTGGCGTGTTGGATTTTATTGAGTTGCAAGACCAAACCGACGCGCGTATTGCCGAAGTGATTCAAACCAATGTGACGGCGCTAATTCAGCTAACGCGCGCATTGCTGCCTGATTTTCAAAGCAAAAATAAAGGTCATTTTGTGTTTGTGGGCTCTATTTTTGGCTCATTGGGCTTTCCACATTTTGCCACTTATTGCGCCAGCAAATTTGCCGTACATGGCTTTTCACAAGCCTTAAGGCGCGAGTTAGTAAACACTCACATTGGCGTTACTTACATTGCCCCACGCGGCATCGAAACCGCTATGAACGATGCCAACACGGTAGCCATGTGGGCAAAAAGCGGCAGTGCTATGGATAGTGCTGAAAAAGTCGCCAGCATCATTGTTAATGCGCTGGAAAAACAAAAACAAGAAGTATTTATTGGACAGCCGCAATCATTTTTTGCATGGCTAAATGGTGTACTGCCAAAAGCGGTGAATATAGGGCTTAAAAAACAAACGGCGCTTGCTGCGCCGTATGCTAAAAAAAATCGTGCTTAAACTGATCGATATTTATAAATACAGCATTTATAAATAAAGCACAGCTGGAAAAACGGTGATAGCAAACACAAATACTAACCACTCCATATTCCAGCGCTCTAAGTGACCCGTAAAATGCAGTGTAAGCACACCAATGGCCAGCGCGTAATAAAGTGCAATAAGTACCATAATTAACCTATATAGTTTTGTTTTGAGTAATTAAGCATATTTATAACATTTTTTAACAAAAAAACCTAAAAATTTGTTGTTTAACACAGCCTTACATGCGCCCTGCGCTAAAAGGCTTTTGTTGCCTTTTCAAGCGTTTTCGCGTACATTCTGATTATTGCTAGGGGTCTGATTTATTGCTTTAAATTTAGGCAAAATCAGTGAGAATCACCCTTTGAACCTGATGCGGGTAATGCCGCCGTAGGAAAGCTCAGTAACGCTTCCTATGCCATATAAAATAGGAACCTAAGTTTTCAGGCGAAACCGCTGAGATTGATCCAGATACCAAAAAGCCTTTTGCTAATTCGCGCAAAGTGTATATTCAAGGCAGCCGCCCTGATATTCAAGTGCCGTTTCGCGAAATTACCTTAAGCGATACGCCTTCACAATTTGGCGCCGAAAAAAACCCACCAGTCATGGTGTACGATACTTCTGGCGTTTACACAGACCCAACTGTAGAAGTGGATATTCGTAACGGCTTGCCAGCCATGCGCGCCGCTTGGATTATGGAACGCGGCGATGTTGAGCAATTAGAAGGCCCAAGTTCAGAGTTTGGTCAGCAACGCAAAACCGACCCAGAATTAGCCGCCATGCGCTTTAACCTAACGCGCAAACCGCTACGTGCAAAAGCAGGCGCAAACGTTAGCCAAATGCATTACGCACGCAAAGGTATCATCACGCCAGAGATGGAATATATCGCCATTCGCGAAAATCAACGCCGCGAAAATATGAGCGAGATGATTCAAAAACAACACAAAGGCCATGACTTTGGCGCAAGCATTCCAGCGGTAATCACGCCAGAATTTGTGCGCTCAGAAGTGGCTTTAGGCCGCGCAATTATTCCGCTAAACATTAACCACCCCGAAATCGAGCCAATGATTATTGGCCGTAACTTCTTGGTAAAAATCAACGCCAACATTGGTAACTCAGCATTAGGCTCTTCAATTTCGGAAGAAGTAGAAAAAATGGTATGGGGTACGCGTTGGGGTGGCGATACCGTGATGGATTTATCGACAGGTAAAAACATCCACGAAACGCGCGAATGGATTATCCGCAACTCACCAGTGCCAATCGGTACTGTGCCAATCTACCAAGCACTAGAAAAAGTGAACGGCAAAGCCGAAGATTTAACTTGGGAAATTTTCCGCGATACGTTAATTGAGCAAGCGGAACAAGGCGTGGACTATTTCACTATCCATGCTGGTGTACGTTTGGCTTACATTCCGATGACCGCAAAACGCATGACCGGTATCGTGTCACGCGGTGGTTCTATCATGGCGAAATGGTGCTTGGCGCATCATAAAGAATCATTTTTGTACGAACACTTTGAAGACATCTGCGAAATCATGAAGCAGTACGATGTTTCGTTCTCACTTGGTGATGGCTTACGCCCAGGCTCAATCTACGATGCCAACGATGAAGCGCAATTTGCTGAACTGAAAACATTGGGCGAATTAACCCAAATTGCGTGGAAACATGATGTGCAATGCATGATTGAAGGCCCAGGCCATGTGCCGATGCATTTGATTAAAGAAAATATGGAACTGCAATTAGAACATTGTGGTGAAGCCCCTTTCTACACTTTGGGCCCACTGACGACTGATATTGCGCCGGGTTATGACCATATCACTTCTGGTATCGGCGCGGCGATGATTGGCTGGTACGGCTGTGCGATGCTTTGCTACGTCACCCCTAAAGAGCATCTTGGCTTGCCAGATAAAGAAGACGTACGTGTGGGTATCATTACTTACAAAATTGCGGCACATGCAGCTGATTTAGCAAAAGGCCACCCTGGCGCGCAAATCCGTGACAACGCGCTATCAAAAGCACGTTTCGAATTCCGTTGGGATGACCAATTTAACTTAGGTCTTGATCCTGAAAAAGCTAAGGAATTCCACGACGAAACCTTGCCACAAGAAGGCGCAAAACAAGCACATTTCTGCTCAATGTGCGGCCCTCATTTCTGCTCAATGAAAATCTCACAAGACGTACGTGATTACGCAGCCGAACAAGGTATTGGCGAGCAAGAAGCTCTACAAAAAGGCATGCAAGAAAAAGCGATTGAGTTTGTGAAAAAAGGTAGTGAGGTTTATCAGAAAGTTTAAACTTTCGCCGTCACTCGCTAGGAATCAGGTATCTTTGATAATAAAAAAGCCAGCTAAGCTGGCTTTTTTATTAAATTCCTCTTTTACAGCTCATAAACCTTTAATTACATAAACTCCTATCAACATATCTTTTGTTGCCTGATTTGCTGTAGGTATAACACCCACCCCTTGGGCCTCGTATATAACTGTTGGTATTGCTTGGCTTCGAATAACTTGAATTAGTATTAGGACTCACGTAGGACTGTGGAGCGGACATTGGACGTGAGAATTCGCCCTCTTTTTTTGCTTCAAGCTCAAGAATTTCTTTTTTTAATTCTAGTTCTTTTATTCTGAGCTTTATTAGCTCCACGTCTTCGTAATTTGTTTCATCAGCTGCTTTGACACAAACTGAACTTAGCAAGCTCAATAAAATAAGCAGCAATTTCAATTTGATCATCGATTTCTCCATTTGAGAATTTTTATTTTCTATATTATTAAAATATTCAGAACTCAATTTTTGATTAAATATTAGCTAACAACACAAAGTCTTTTAAATGCTGAAGATGTGTGTGCAATTTAACTAAAATGCATTTAAACTTCGACTACACTTTTCTTCTGCAACATCTTCTGCTTTACGTCCCAAATATAATGAGCTTTGTAGAGTTGGATAAGAACCTATTTCTTTGTAATAAGCCACACCTCTGTCAACACAAGTCTGGAGCTCATTACTTTTAGCGCATGCAGAAACTCCCGCAGCAGTCATAAATATCACGACAACCTTAATCAAATTCATACCTTTTCCTTTTTATAAACTTATCTCAATTGAGTCAAAATCTAAGAATAGCCGAGCCTGAAATATTGCACTATGTAAGATCAAACCCGCCCTACAAATCTGCGTGCTTGAACAAATCAGAATAATAACTTGGATTGTTAGGTCTCATATGAATTAACCAAACCAATTGAGAAACTGAATAAATCTAAGCAAAAGCATACCCTAACTTACTTTTCTTAGCGGCATACATTGCTACATCAGCAGTTTTAATTAAACCCTCTAAATTATCTGCATTTTTAGGGTACAACGATACGCCAACACTCAGTTTTATAATCAGTTTTTTGTCGCCATCATTGTATGGCTGCTCAATTTTTTTTATTAACTTTTTAATAATCTGAGTTACTTCAAGCGCATTTTTCACATCCATTAACAAATATAGAAACTCATCTCCGCCCAGTCGGCAAATGGAGTCATCGCTGCGCGTGTTTTCTTTTAGCTTTTGGGCTACTGTTAATAAAACTTTATCGCCAACATCATGCCCATATTGATCATTAATTTGTTTAAAGTTATCCAAATCAATAAACATGACGGCTAAGTTCCAATTGTGTCGTTTGGCTTGTTCTAAGCCGTGCTCAAGCCTGTCGTAAAATAATGCTCTATTGGGCAGCCCTGTTAATAAATCGTGTAACGATGCCTCTGTAGCAATATCTTTTTCAATAATGACTTCTTCTAATTCTTTCTCAATATTTTCTCGCTCTTTTACTTCTTCTTTTAACGCATTATTCACAATATCTAGCTGGTCTACCGCCAATTGCACTTTATTTTCAACGGTTGCATTTTTAATCACTGCATGTTTAACAGAAGGCTTTGATTTTTTAGTTGATAACTCTTCTTTTAAAACGGTGTTCACAACAGATAAATCATCTACACAAACTTGCACTAAGTCTTTAATTGATTCGCTATGAGCAATTACTTTGGACAATTTTTTATTATTTTTAATTTTATTGATTAATGTTGGTTTAGCTGCCTGTTTAATCATTATAGTGAAGTGCGTATCCTGTTTAATTAGCGAGTTTTCGTATAGGTTTATGTAACACCTATACTTTAGGTACTTGCCCCAATAATAGCTGAATACATCCAAACAATATAGGACACTATTTTTTAGCTTAATAAACAATTTAACTTCTTTTGTTTAGTATGGATTGCATCAATTAAAGCCGTAATGCTTCAATAATTATTAAGCAATATTTAACCCTTACCGCAGTTTAGGCGAGACGGTTTAACAAGCGTATAATTCACGTTAATTATTTTGTAGTTAGCTTATATATTTTGACCACCATTAAAATCACCAAAAAACCTAGCGTAGCACCAACGGCAAGCAAAACGCCTGTGCGTCGTGTTGATCCATCTAAGCGCGATAGATCGCAAGCGCCGCCTAAACCTGTGGCTAGAGAAGCAGCTGTTACACCATCACAAGAACCCAAAATGGATTCTCGTTTTGGTGGAAACGATAGCAATCGCGCAGGTGAATCCTCAAAAGCATCAGACAGTACACGTCAGCGCAATCATCGCTTTGATGGCAAAGCGCATGGTGAGCCATTTGCAGGGCAATCTTCTAGCAGACCTGCTTACAAGGCTGATGAAAATCGTCCGCTTAGAAGTACATTGAGAGCGGATGAAAGCGAAGCAAAACCGCATAAGGCATCTAATTTGAAGCCGGTCGGCATTGATACGCGGGTGACTCCACGCCCCGATAAAAATGAGCCGCAATATCGTCAAGCACCGCGCCGTGGGGGCAAGGTACGTGATGGTTATGATGCGGTTGCTACGCCGCAATATGGCGCTGCGGCAAAAGCGGCTTATAAGTCTTCACCTGTAAACGTTGAAATGCCGCGTTTATCTAAAGTGATGGCAGAACGCGGTATTTGTTCGCGCCGCGAAGCCGATGAATGGATTGTAAATGGCTGGGTAAAAGTAGATGGCGTGATTATGGAAACGCTGGGTACGCGCATCAAGCCAGACGCGGAAATTGTGATTAGCGGTTACGCTTATGAGCAACAAGCCGAGCAGGTAACCATATTGTTGCACAAGCCTGTGGGCTATGTAAGCGGGCAAGCAGAAGATGGTTATCAACCTGCAATTGTGTTGGTTCACCCCGATAACGAGTGGATGGATGACCCCGATTTAAATGACTACAATGCTAAAGAGTTTCAACGTGGATTTCTGCATGGCTTAGCGCCAGCAGGCCGCTTGGATATTGATTCAACAGGTTTGTTAGTGCTTACTCAGGATGGCCGTGTGGCGCGCCATTTGATTGGTGAGGATTCATCGGTTGAAAAAGAATATTTGGTACGCGTTGAAGGAACATTAAGTGATGCAGATTTACAGCGCTTAAACCACGGCTTAAGTTTAGATGGCGAAAAATTAAAGCCTGCCAAAGTGAGCTGGCAGAATGAAGACCAATTACGTTTTGTGTTGCGCGAGGGCAAAAAACGCCAAATTAGACGTATGTGCGAAATGGTGGGCTTATTTGTGGTGGGCTTAAAGCGTGTGCGTATTGGCAGCGTAAACTTAGGCAAATTGCCGCCAGGGCAATGGCGCTATTTGCGAAGCGATGAGCGTTTTTAAGCTATGCTTTATTTCAGTGTTATGTGCGTTTTATTATTTTTAATTAAGGAGAAAGAATAATGGGATTACTAGATAGCATCGCTGGCAGTGTACTGGGTAAATTAGGTGGCGAGCAAGGCAGCATGGCACAAGTTGCTATGGATTTATTTAACCAAAATGGTGGTTTAAGCGGCATTTTAGAAAAATTTAAAGAGGGTGGCTTGGGCGAAACTGCCACTTCTTGGGTTGGCACAGGCGCGAATATACCAGTATCGGCTGAAGATATTTCTAATGTATTAGGCAACGGACAACTTGCCGAAATTGCGGCAAAATTTGGCATTAATCCAGAAACATTAAGCGCGCAAATTGCAGAGCATTTGCCAGCAGTGGTAGATAAATTAACGCCAAATGGCGAAATGCCTACTGAATCTGGCAATCTATTATCTACTGTGTTGGGCATGCTGAAATAAAGCAGTAGCGATTAGATTACACATTCATAAAACATTCAAACTAAAGGGTGCTAACGCACCCTTTATAATTTTTTAAACCTGATAAAATGAAAACTAATCAGTAAAAAAGCGGCAATTATGGATTTAATACTATTTTTAAAAACCATCATCATGGGCTTGGTAGAAGGCGCAACTGAATTTTTACCCATCAGTAGCACCGGTCATTTGATTATTGTTGGTGACATTTTAGGTTTTTTAAGCAAAGAAAAGCGCGATGTTTTTGAAATCATCATTCAATTAGGCGCAATTTTGGCGGTGTGTTGGGCGTTTAAACAGCGCTTGGTTGTAACTTATTGATTGCTTTTATGCCAGCGGCCTTACTGGGCTTGGCTTTTCACGGTGTCATTAAAGAATATTTGTTTTCACCATTTACAGTAGCCATTGCCTTAATTGTGGGTGGCTTTGCTATTTTGCTCATTGAAAAACTACCGCTAAAAACGCCCACGCATAGTGTGGATGACATATCCAGCAAACAAGCATTGCAAATCGGCTTTGCACAAGCATTGGCACTAGTACCTGGCGTATCGCGCGCTGGTGCAACCATTTTAGGCGGCATGATTTTTGGGCTAAACCGTACCGTGGCGACTGAGTTTTCATTCTTTTTAGCGATTCCTATTATGTTTGCCGCCACTGGCTACGATTTGCTGAAAAGCTGGCGCTTGTTGAATGCCGACGATTTAACCGTGTTTGCGCTTGGTTTTGTCACGGCCTTTTTATCGGCTTTGATTGCGGTTAAGTTTTTAATCCGCTTTGTGCAAACGCATAATTTTGTGCCATTTGCGTGGTATCGCATTGTTTTTGGCGTAGTTGTATTATGGTATTTTTGGTAAACCTAGATTAATGCCCGTTTGATTGAATTGGCATGTTTTTGACTCTGGTATGAAAAGAGAAATTAAGATGAATAAACTGATTAAGTATGCACTTTATGGCATTGGTGGCATTGTTTTATTGGCTTTGCTGGTGGCTGGCTACTTTGCCGCAACCTTTAATCCCAACGATTACAAAGACGACATCATTAAGTTGGTGAAAGAGAAAAAAGACCGCACACTGACAATTGATGGCGATATTGGCTTAAGTTTTTGGCCAAAAATCGGTGCCGATTTAGGTAAAATTTCGATTTCTGAGCATAAATCAAATACCGAATTTGCCTCTGTAAATAGCGTGAAAGTGGCGCTGGCTGTATTGCCCCTGCTAAAAAAACAATTGGTGGTGGATACGGTTTATGTAGATGGCGCGAAAGCCAATATTATTAAATACAAAGATGGCACCACCAATTTTGACGATTTATTGAGCAAAGACGAAGAAGAATCTGAAACTATTAGATGAAGCGTCTGGCGCAAAATACAATATTTCTGCATTTAACTTAAAATCGGGCCACATTGCTTTGGCTGAGCCAGTGGATTTAGAAACAGATTTTAAATTAACAGCCAACCAACCTGCAGTTGCCGCCGATGTGGTGTTAAAAGGTAATTTTTTAGCCGACCCAGAAATCAAGCACTATCAAGTAAAAGGTTTAGATACGCATATCACAGGCAGCATGCTGGGCGGCACTGGCATGGATATTAAGATCAATGGTGATGTTGACGCCAAACCTGAGCAATTAGAGTTTTTGGTGGATGGCTTGCAACTGGTTGCCTCTGGCAAATTTGATGGCAGCACGCAAAGCGTTAATGTGAACGCCCCCAAGATTACGATTGCAAAAGATGAAGTCGATAGCAAAAAAGTGACGATTAGCTTTGTTCAAGAAAAAGCGGATGGCAACTTAAAAGCCAATATGGTGTTGGCAGACATGAAAGGCTCACCCAAAGCCATTCAAAGTAGCGGGATTACGGGCGATTTGTCTATGGTGCAAGGTAAGCGCACTGTAACAGGTACATTTGCATCACCATTTAGCGGCAATATCGAAAACTTGATTTTTGATATTCCAAAACTGGTGGGTAAATTGGATGTAAAAGACCCCAGCTTACCTAATGGCAGCATGAGCGGCAGCTTTAATTTAGGCGCGCATGCCGATGTTAAAAAAGAATTGGTGAACAGCCAATTTAATTTAGCGATTGCTGAAACCAAGCTGGTGGGCGATGTGAATGTGGCCAGCTTTAAAACGCCGAATATTAAATTTAACTTAAATGCTGATAAATTAGACTTAAATAAATTGCTGCCAAAAAGCAGCGCGGCAGCTAAAACCGAAACTAAATCCAGCAATAAGCCTGCAGATTTGTCTGCACTGAAAAATTTGCTACTAGACGGCAAATTGAGCGTTGGCAGTATTTTGTATGATAAATATCGCGTTTCTGGCTTAAACGTAGGCATTAAAGCCGATGGCCAAAAATTAACGCTTAGTGGCTTAAATGTAAAAGTGGACAACAGCCAAATTAAAGGTAGCTTAGGCATTAGCCAGTTTGCCAAGCCACTGTATACGTTTAATTTAGATGTGGACCAAGTGGATTTAGATCAATATATTGTCGCTGACACGGGTGCTAAGAAAGAGGCTACCACTAGCAATAAACCACTCGATTTAAGCGCATTAAAAGCATTAAATGCCAATGGCTCAATTCGGGTTGGCAATCTTAAATATGGCAAAACCAAAGCCAGCAATATCAATATCAATCTAAAAGCCGATGGTGAAAAACTGAGCTTGAATCCATTGAGCGCAAAGGTGGATGATAGTCAGATTAACGCTAATTTGGGCATTAGCCAGTTTAGTAACCCCGCTTTTACTTTTGCGCTTAACATCGACCAGCTAGATGCGGACCGATACATCACTAAAACTGAAACCACGCCATCTACTAAAAGCAATGCTGACACGCCAATTGATTTGAGTGCGCTAAAAAAGCTTAATGCCTCGGGTGAGGCCAAGATTGGCAAGTTAAAATTAGCCAATGTTAAAACGCAAAATGTGAATGTGGGTCTAAAAGCCAACGGCGGTATTGCTACCGTTTCGCCTTTTTCAGCTAATTTGTATCAAGGCAGTATGAATGGCCTGCTAAAAGTAGACGCGCGCGCGACGCCTGTGATTAGTTTTCAGCAGAACATGAAAAACATCTCTATTGGGCCATTGATGGTGGATGCCATTAATAATGATATGTTGAGCGGCACTGGTACTGTGAATGTAGATTTGACCACACAAGGCGCTAGCGTTAATGCGCTTAAAAAAGCCTTGGCAGGTAGCGCTGCGCTTAATTTGGCGGATGGCGCGCTAAAGGGCGTGGATATTGCGGGTAGTATTCGCGATATTAAAAGTAAAGTGAATTTTTTAAAAACCAAAGATGCTAGTGCCGATAAAACTAAAAAAACAGACTTTAGCGAATTAACGGCCACTTTTAGCATCAAAAATGGTGTGGCACATAATGAAGATCTAGCCATGAAAGCGCCTGTGCTGCGCCTTGCGAAAGGTGATAGCCGCGGCGATATCGATATTGCTAACGAAACGATTAACTATCTTGCCAAACCAACCATTGTGAAATCACTGAAAGGCCAAGGCGGCGCAGAATTAGACGATTTAAGTGGCATTAGCATACCTGTAAAAATTACGGGCACTTTCGCCAGCCCGAAATACGGCATGGATTTCGCGGCAATTGGTACTGCTTTAGCGCAATCAAAATTGCTGGATAAAGTAGGTGGCGAAAAAGGTGCGGCCGTAAAAGAGTTGATTAACGGTGGTGATAAAGCCGAGGCGCTAAAAGGCTTGCTGAACAAGAAAAAACCTACTGATGCGGCGGCAGGTACTGAAGCAGCACCTGCGCCTGCAGAAGAGCCAAAATCTTTAAAAGATCAAGCTAAAGAAAAAGCACTAAAAGAACTCTTTAAGTTTTAGGCTTATTTATTTTGCCCTGGCGCGTTTTCACTATTGCCTGGGCCATTACGATGCTTATTATGGCCTGGGGCATTTTCACTGTTTCCAGGACCATTAGGGTCATGGCCTGGCGGCACATGTACGCAGGCGCCTAATATACTCACACAAAATAGCACAATTAATACTTGTTTCATTATTCGTTTCCTATTCAATTTAACTACCAAGTATGATGGTGCAAGATAATCATAAAAAAAGCAAAATAATCATTTAATCATTTATGTCCTCATTTTCTCAACGCATCATTGATTGGCAAAAAAAATATGGTCGTCACGATTTACCTTGGCAGACCAAGTTAAATCAGGCGCCTGACCCATACGCGATTTGGGTTTCAGAAATCATGCTGCAGCAAACCCAGGTGACGGCGGTGATTGGCTATTACGCTAAGTTTATGCAGCGTTTTCCAAGTATTGCGGCGTTAGCAGCAGCAACGCAAGAAGAAGTCCTACAGTATTGGAGCGGTTTGGGTTATTACTCACGCGCGCGTAATTTGCATGCTGCTGCGCAAACAATAGTCGATGATTTTGGTGGTGTTTTTCCAAGCGATTTTGACGATATTCAAAGCCTTGCTGGCATTGGCCGCTCAACCGCTGCGGCTATTTCTACTTTTGCATTAAATCAGCCGCAACCAATATTAGACGGCAATGTAAAACGCGTTTTTGCGCGGCATTTTAATATTGCAGGCTACACAGGTGCGCCAAAAGTGGCGCAACAACTATGGAAAATTGCTGAACGCGAAAATCCGCAAGGTGTTGATAATACCCAAAATGCAATTAGCTACACACAAGGTTTAATGGATTTAGGTGCCACGCTATGCTCGCGCAGCAAACCAAAATGCACCATTTGCCCAGTGAATCATAGTTGCGAAGCATTAGCGCTTAATTTGGTTAAAAGTCTGCCAACACCAAAACCACGTAAAACCATCCCAGAAAAAAGTGTGATGATGCTGGTAATGCTTAACCAAAACGAAGTGATGTTAGAAAAACGTCCGCCCAGCGGTATTTGGGGTGGTTTGTGGAGCTTGCCAGAAGTGGCAGATTTGCACGCATTAGCGGAAATGGGTTTGAAACCTACAACCACATTAAACTCACTCACCCACGCTTTTACGCACTTTAAACTGCACATTACGCCGCAGCTTATTTTTGTTGATCAACAATACCCAGAGGTAAATCAAGCCGCTAAAATTTGGTTACCGATTGATGAGGCGATTGCAGCGGCGATTCCAACACCAATACGCAGCATTTTGATTGAGCTGAAAAATTCACCGCATTTAAACATCAAAACTAGGCTTACGCCCAACCAGCGCTTCTAACATTCTAAGCTCATCATCGTTGTGGCCCTTCATTTCATTAGCTTTAATCTGATTTTTGCCACTTTTAGATGTACTGATTACGTGTGGATAATGATGCTTAGAAATCACCTCTTTACGATGGGTTCCTACAATTAAATCGGTATGCCCATAACAAGTACATGTATAAACGCGGCTTGGATTTACATCAACGTAAACTGCTGTGCCTCTAATGCCAATAGTGGCGTTGCGCGTATAAATATGGGTAGTCTCAGAGCGCTTGCCAAAAACGCCTAACATTGCGCCTGTTAGCAATCTTAAAGATCCAACTAACAGATTATCATTAGCTTTTACCTGAAGGGCACTGCCCCCGCGCAGCAAGTACGCATCGTTTCCCATTGTAAAAATCAATTGACCATCGGGTGGCACAACAATTTCGTCGCCTGATTGGATACGCGCATCTAGTCCAATCTGTTGCTTATTGACTAATACGGCACCTTCAATTTTATGCAGCTTGCTTTGTAGTTTAGTTTTTGCAACATCGGCATGCGCGGGAAGCAAGCCAACAAAGGGCAAGGCTACTGCAGAAATCAAAAAATTTCTTCTATTGATATTGTGCATATTCATATTCGCATTCAGTATAAAATTATTAGTCTTAATAACTGTAATGCCCTTACATTTATATATGACAAAATAAAAAAGCCAATTAAATTGGCTTTTTTATCTGGTTAAATAGAATTAATGTGGTCGCGATTCTAAGATTTTATCTGCCAGCATTTGAAATCTTGGCGAGACAAATTTTCTTGTTTGAGAGCCTGCATCTGCAATCGATAGTAACTCCTCAATCGCAGATCTAAATCCAAGCTCAAATAACCAATAATCCGAAGGATCGATTGCAGATTTTGCGTCTGTATTCACATCCGCGCATAGCCGCTCAAATGCTTCCATGCATACATTGCGTTCAGCCATAATAGTGCCTCCGAATCTGTTGTTTATCCACTAATACAAATTTAATACCTATTTTGAGATTTGCGCTATTGTTTTGTGCAAATCTCAATTAACTTTAATACGTTGAATACCTTATTTTTAATAGCTTATTTTTGATCCCAAGAATCTTCCCACATGCAATGTTTAATTTTATGACGGTTTGCAATCAGTTCATCAATGCTTGGCTCATCATTTAACGCACGTTTAATCGCTAATTTTGTAGCGTCATAGTTATTTTTGTACATATCCGCTTTGTCTAGCGTGCCCGCTTTTTCAAGTTCAATACAGCCCGGGTCAATCCACACCAAGCTAATAATACATAATTCGTTCACTTGATCTTTAGGGATAATGCCTTCAATCACGCAATCTAAAATTGCATCAGCCGTAGCAGCTTGTACCACGCCACCAAATAAACCCACATCCGTGCTACCTTTTAAGGTTACTTTTGGCACTGTCATACAAACTGGGCGCACTAATTGGTTAATATCACGCACCGCAAACATGGCAGTGTGGCCTTTGCTTTGCGCCATTAAATTGGCAAACGCTTGGCCAACTGGGCCATCTACAGCGCCGATTAAAATTTCTGGCATGGCCGCCGTAACATCTTTACCTTCTGTGTAAATAGTGGCTTCGCCTGCTTTAAAAATAATTTTTGACATAACAATTCTCTCTTGGGTTTAATAATGACGCGGTTAATAATGAAGTGTTTAACAATAAAGATTTAAAAGTCTATTTTAACAAATGCTGAGCATAGCTATCAATTAATCTTGCATCGTCTCATTTTGTACAATGCATTCAATTCAAATGCAAACACATATCCACATGTGGAATATGCACATCGGTATATTCGCCGCTGGTGATTTTAAAACCCGCATTTTGGTAAAAACGAATCGCATGTGTTTGCGCGGATAACACGATTTGCTTACTGCCATATTGGCGACAAATATGAATCGCCTCGTTCAATAGCTTATTTCCCACACCCATGCCACGCCAAGGCTTTAATACCGCCATGCGGCCAATTTTTTCATAATGGATAATGCGCAAACAGCCAATCGCGTCATTGTTATGCATCGCAAGCAAATGCACTGCCGTACTATCAATCTCATCCCACTCAAATTCTGGGGTTACTAACTGCTCTTCAATAAAGACGATTGTGCGCACTTGGCGCAGATACGCTTCCGCTTGTTGCCAAGACACTTGTTTGATGGTGATATTATGTAATTCTAACCGCAATATTTTGTCCTAAATGTAGCGAACATATTCGCTACAGCTTGATTGTTAAGCATGTTCAGTGCATGATTCAATCTGATTTTTTATCTTCAAATTTGTTAAAGGCTACTTATGCAACGTTACCTACCAACTCTTGCCCGCATTTTACTCGCACAAGTTTTTTTAATACAAATGATTGTGCTAATTGTTGGGTTTTTTAGCAACCCAGATGGCTATGAACAATATCGTGCTGGTTTAGGCGGCTTAGGTTTACCTGGAATTTTCGCGCCGCTGATTATATTGATACAAGTAGTTGGTGGTTTGGCATTATTTATTGGTTTTAAAACCAAATTTTTTGCGCTATTTATGGCAATTTATGTGGTGATTATTTCATTCTTGCTGCATTTGCCTGTGTTGCAATACTTGGCGATTGCAGGTGGTTTGTTGATGCTGTATTTGAATCCAATCACTGCATGTAGTGTTGATAATTTAAAAAAATAATTTACCTTACACACAAATAAAGCGGCGCATATCTACTAATTTGCGCCGTTTTTTATTCCCATTCAAGCGCAGGGTAAAGCGTATTCACATTACGCCTATTGGCAATATCAAATAACAGCCATTTGTCTTTTTCGCTTACGGCGGCAGTATCCATCGCTTTACCCATATCACCGCCATTTTTAATAGTCGCTCTAATATCCGTTAAAACTGCATTTAAATAGCGTTGCTCATTATTTAATGCACCAATCCAATCTTTGGCAACAGGGCCGTGACCAGGTACCACTTGCTTAACAGGGTATGTTTTCATGGCATCAATCGCGGCAATCAATCCTTTAATATCGCCTTCAATCACTGGTGTGCGCTCAATAAACAATAAGTCACCTGTAAATAAAGTGCTGGTTTTTGAATCAATTACTGAAATATCGGTATTGGTGTGCGCGTTAGGGTAGGGCGTTACTTTTAAGGTTCTATCACCCAAATCCAAATCCATTGGCTCTTTTACCATGATTGTTGGCTTCACAATTTCGCTACCTTTGGCATCTGCGCCTAGGTATCTAATGTTCAATTTATCATAAGCTTCTTGGCGCAATTGCATGGCATCCCCCAACTTGGCATGGCCTACAAATTGCGACTTGTCTTGTTTAAAAGCCGCATTACCAAATATATGGTCTGGATGCACATGGGTGTTAATCACATACATAATAGGCAAGGACGTCATTTTTTTAATTGTATCGCGTAGTTGATTGCCCACTTTTAAGCTGCCGCCAGTATCAATCACGGCCACGCCCTTACTGCCCACCACAAAACTGATATTGCAAATATCGCCTTGGTAACCGTCATCAATATCCAAATGCTTACCATGATGCACATAGATTCCGCTGCCTACATCTTCAATTGCAAATCCACTGTCATTAACAATTGCCACTTTTTCTTGCGCGTGCGCACAACTAATTAAAGCTAAACTCAACAATAGTAAAGAAAATCGCTGCATTATTTACATCCTTAAATAGTGTTTAAACACGGTTAATCGCTTAGAATACGCTAATATTAAGTGAAATGTGATGTTAAACATTGTGACTGCCGTTACATTACCAATCACAATTTAGCAGTTTGAATTTACATGAAAGGTTATTGATGAGTCATTCAAATAATATTTTTGGCACTAATCGTTACACCAAAATAGCCGTTATATTGCATTGGTTAATCGCCATCGCCATTTTCGGCATGTTCGCACTGGGCTGGTGGATGAGCGATTTACCAAAAGAAGCGCCCAAACAAATGGCGTATGACTTATTCGATTGGGGCATTTACACATGGCAACTGGCTGAGGAAGCCTCACCAAGAACCTTTTATTACAACCTGCACAAATCGCTAGGCGTCACAATTTTAGCCTTAATCGCTATCCGCATTTTGTGGCGCTTTACGCACAAACCACCACCCATGCTAAGCACATACAAATCTTGGGAGAGAAAACTAGCCACTGGCGCCCATCATTTATTGTATCTGTTGATGATTGCACTACCTGTTAGCGGCTTAATTATGAGCGTTTACAGTAAATATGGTATTAAATGGTTTGGTGTGCCGTTTATTAAAGGCCTAGATAATAATGACATGCGTGAATTTTATTTAGAAATACACGAAGCGGTAGGTGTTGTTATTCTTGTGATTGTTGCTGTGCATATTTTTGGCGCGTTGAAGCACAAATTTATTGATAAAGATGAGACCTTGAAGCGTATGTCGCTTTAATTTAAAAAGCCCGCAAATGCGGGCTTTTTTATTAACAACATTCATTTTTATCTTGGTATACAATTATGACTATATAATGTAGTCATAATTAGGTTATGATGCAATTATTCAGGACTAATTTTAGGAAGCTAGCATGCAAATTCAAGTTTCAAAATCACAGCTAAAAGCCAAAGCTTTAGAGTATTTTCGCCAGATAGAAGCTACTGGCGATACTGTTATTGTCACAGACCATGGCCAGCCAACCATTGAAATCAAGCCATTTCAACTAAAAAAAATAAACCCGCTAGCGTTATTGCAAGGCTCTGTATTGCACTTTGATGACCCATTTGGGCCAGTTGACGAGGACGATTGGGAATCCACTAAATGATTGTGCTTGATACGCATATCCTCATTTGGTGGGCAACAGGTGATTTAGCTAAGCTATCGCCCAAGGCACTTGCTGCTATTAATCAGGAGCTCCAAGGCGGTGAAATTATCATCTCATCCATTACTGCATGGGAAATCGCAATGCTAATTGCCAAAGAACGCATAATTATTTCTATGGATTTAGATGAATGGCTATCCACAATCGCACAGATAGAAGCCGTTAAATTTTATGCCGTAGATAACGATATTGCCGTGAAATCAGCCACTTTACCTGGCGAGTTTCATAAAGACCCAGCCGATAGAATGATAGTGGCTACCGCAAGAAAGTTAGGTTGTGGATTAGTGACTGCAGATGAAAAAATCCTTCATTATCAGCATGTTAAAACAATCTGGTAATTACTGATGATATTGCCTACTATGTTCACGCACAGCCGCTAGCATTGCCGCCGCATTCTCTGGCGGTGTCCACTGCGTAATGCCGTGACCTAAATTGAATACATGCCCACTACCGTGACCATAGCTGGCTAAAATACTTACCACTTCTTTTTCAATCGCCTCAGGCGTAGATAGCAAAATAGCAGGGTCTAAATTACCTTGCAGTGCCACTTTATCGCCAACTCTTTGGCGCGCACTGCCAATATCCACAGTCCAATCTAGGCCTAATGCATCTGCACCTATTTCGGCTTGCGCTTCTAACCATAAGGCGCCACCTTTGGTGAATACCACGCTGGGCACTTTACGGCCTTCGTTATTTTTAGTTAAACCAGCCACAATTTTTTGCATGTAATTCAGCGAAAATTCTTTATACGCATTGTGTGAAAGCGCGCCACCCCATGAGTCGAATATCATCACTGCCTGCGCGCCTGCGGCAATTTGGGCATTCAAATATTGAATAACGGTTTGCGCCGTAGTTTCTAAAATATGGTGCAATAAATCGGGTCGCGCATACGCCATTTTTTTGATATTTAAAAAATCTGTACCGCCTTTGCCTTCAACCATATAGGTCGCCAGCGTCCATGGGCTACCAGAAAAACCGATCAGCGGCACGCGGCCATTGATGGTTTTGCGAATTTGGCTTACCGCATCAAACACGTATTGCAGCTTTGCCATATCTGGCACGGTTAACTTCTGTATATCGGCTTCTTCACGCAAGGTGCGCTCAAATTTTGGGCCTTCGCCTTCTTCAAAATACAAGCCTAAACCCATCGCATCTGGCACGGTAAGAATATCGGAAAACAAAATAGAAGCATCTAATAATGGGTAGCGATCCAGCGGCTGCATGGTTACTTCTGTCGCAAAATCAGGGCTTTTGCACAACTGCAAAAAACTGCCAGCCGTTTTGCGGCTTGCTTTGTATTCTGGCAAATAGCGGCCCGCTTGGCGCATCATCCATACTGGCGTGTAGTCTGTGGGTTGGCGCATTAGCGCTTTTAAAAAAGTATCGTTTTGCAATGGATTCATGACTACTACCTAAATGACTACCTGATTTTCAAACCTAATAAAAAAGGATACAAAGCAGTTTTACTTTGCATCCTTTGTTTTTGTGGCTTACTCTTAAAACCTATTATCTAGGTAATGTAGAAGAACCCATTAAGAACTCATCTACCGCTTTTGCAGCTTGACGGCCTTCGCGAATCGCCCATACCACTAACGATTGGCCACGGCGCACATCGCCCGCAGCGAATACTTTAGCTTTGCTGGTTTTATAGCTGTCTAAGCCTTCTGTCGTGGCTTTTGCATTGCCGCGATTGTCTTTTTCTATGCCAAACGCATCCAATAATTTTTGCACTGGCGACACAAAACCCATTGCTAACAACACTAAATCGGCCTTAATGGTGAATTCGGTACCAGCCACTTCGGCCATCTTGCCGTCTTTCCATTCTACTTTGCAGCCTTTTAGATGCGTCACTCTTTTTTTACCATCTGTACCGTTTTCACCAATCAATTCTTTAGTGGTGATAGACCAGTCACGGTTTGCGCCTTCTTCATGGCTACTAGAAGTGCGCATTTTAAGCGGCCAGTTTGGCCATACTAATTCTTTATTTTCTTTTTCTGGCGGTTGTGGCATTAACTCAAATTGTGTAATGCTAAGCGCGCCATGGCGGTTTGAAGTGCCCACACAGTCAGAACCTGTATCGCCGCCGCCAATGACCACTACGTTTTTATTGGTCGCCATTACTTGATTTGCAATGGTGTCGCCAGCTACAACCTTGTTTTGTGGGGTTAAAAAGTCCATGGCATACATCACGCCATCCAACTCACGGCCTTGCACTGGCAAATCGCGTGGCCATTCTGCACCACCTGCTAAAATCACGGCATCAAATTCAGCAACTAAATCATCCGCATTAACATTTTCGCCCACATTTTGATTCACTCTAAACTCAACGCCTTCGGCTTCCATCTGCGCCATGCGTTTATCAATATGCGATTTTTCCATTTTGAAATCAGGAATACCGTAGCGAAGCAAACCACCGATACGGCTACTTTTTTCTAGTACCACAACATCATGACCAACGCGCGCCAATTGTTGCGCAGCGGCTAAACCAGCAGGGCCAGAACCGACAATGGCGATTTTTTTACCTGTTTTATGGCTTGGAATTTGTGGTGTAACCCAACCGTTTTCCCATGCTTTATCGATAATCGCATGCTCAATCGATTTAATGCCAACTGGATCAGCATTAATATTCAACGTACACGCGGCCTCACAAGGTGCAGGGCAAATACGACCGGTGAACTCTGGAAAGTTATTGGTTGAATGCAACACATCAATTGCGCCACGCCAGTCTTGGCTATAAACCAAATCATTCCAATCTGGAATAATATTGTTGACTGGGCAACCCGTTGTACAGAACGGAATACCGCAATCCATACAGCGTGCACTTTGTTGCTTGGCTTGATCATCGGTTAAATGCAGCACAAATTCTTTGTAATTTTTAACGCGATCAACCACTGGCAGATTTGCCTCTGCCAATCGTTCAAATTCCATAAAGCCTGTTACTTTGCCCATACTACGCTGCAACCAGCGCTTTATCTTCTGCCAGTTCAATTAATGCACGTTTATATTCGTTTGGCATTACTTTTACAAATTTCGTTCTGTAATTGGCCCAATCCGCCAGCATTGCGTTTGCACGCACGCTACCCGTGTATTTTGCGTGATTTTCAATCAAGGTTTTCAGCGTAATTTCATCTGGTTGATCTAGGTGATGGATTTTTCCAACACTAGATTCTGCACTTTCTACCTTTTCAAGCGCTACCATGCTCATATTGCAGCGTTTAGCAAATTGACCATCTTCATCATACACATAAGCCACGCCACCACTCATACCTGCCGCAAAGTTTTGACCTGTTGCACCTAAAACAACAACCGTACCGCCAGTCATGTATTCACAGCCGTGATTGCCAACACCCTCAACTACCGCAGATGCACCTGAGTTACGCACACAGAAACGCTCGCCCGCTACGCCGCTGAAATACGATTCGCCAGTGGTTGCGCCGTACATAACGGTATTACCAACAATAATATTTTCATGCGAAACCGCATTAAACGCCTGCGGTTTTTTAATGATAATTTTACCGCCGCACAAACCTTTACCCACGTAATCGTTACCTTCGCCAGTCAATTCAAAGGTAATGCCTTTGGCTAAAAATGCCGCAAAGCTTTGACCTGATGTACCAGTAAAGTTGATGTGAATAGTGTCATCTGGCAAGCCTTTATTGCCGTAGCGCGTAGCGACTTGATTCGACAACATAGTACCCACCGTACGATTGGTGTTGGTGATTGGTACATTCAGCACCACTTTTTCGCCTGTTTCCAGCGCATTGCTCGCTAATGCTAACAATTGATTATCTAGCGCATTTACCAAACCGTGATCTTGCACATCGTTATTTTTGCGCGACACACTAGCTGGCATTTCTGGCAGGTGAAATACTTTTCTGAAATCTAAGCCATTGATTTTCCAATGGTCCATGCCTGCTTGCATATCCAATAAATCGGCACGGCCAATCAAATCGTCAAACTTAGCAATACCGATAGATGCCATTAATTCGCGCACTTCTTCAGCAACAAAGAAGAAGTAATTCACCACATGCTCTGGCTGACCAGTGAAACGTTTACGTAATTCTGGGTCTTGCGTTGCCACACCAACAGGGCAGGTGTTCAGATGACATTTACGCATCATGATACAGCCCTCTACAACCAAAGGAGCCGTCGCAAAACCAAATTCGTCGGCACCCAATAATGCACCAATCAGTACGTCACGGCCTGTTTTCATTTGACCATCGACTTGCACAACCACGCGGCCGCGCAATTGATTCAGCACAAGCGTCTGCTGTGTTTCGGCCAAACCGAGTTCCCAAGGTGTGCCTGCATGTTTGACTGATGATAACGGAGATGCACCTGTACCGCCATCATGACCCGCAACCACGATATGGTCTGATTTGGCTTTTGCCACACCTGCCGCAACCGTACCGATACCAGTTTCTGAAACCAGTTTTACTGAGATAGATGCTTTAGGATTGGCATTTTTAAGGTCATGAATCAATTGTGCTAAATCTTCAATTGAATAAATATCATGATGTGGCGGTGGCGAAATTAAGCCTACGCCAGGTACAGAAAAACGTAATTTAGCGATGTATTCTGACACTTTATGACCAGGCAATTGGCCGCCTTCGCCTGGTTTTGCACCTTGCGCCATTTTAATTTGAATTTGGTCTGCATTCGCTAAGTATTCTGCCGTTACACCAAAACGACCAGATGCCACTTGTTTAATACGTGAGCGCATTGAATCGCCCGCCTTAAGTGGAATATCGCGCTCAATATTTTTAGCGCCAATCACATTTGCCATTGTCGTGTCTTGCGCTACGGGAATAAAGCGTTTGGCGTCTTCACCACCTTCGCCTGTATTCGATTTACCGCCGATGCGATTCATGGCAATCGCTAAAGTTGCATGTGCTTCAGTTGAAATTGAGCCTAAGGACATCGCACCTGTTGCGAAGCGTTTAACGATTTCTTTTGCTGGCTCTACTGAGTCTAATGGAATTGATTTGCCTGTTGATTTAATTTCAAACAAACCACGCAAAGTCATATGAC
>LNFM01001317.1_pt1 | contig 64657 bp, 64 predicted proteins | sample 596031 | NCBI WGS metagenome assembly LNFM01 (sample SAMN04254537, study PRJNA301005) | activated carbon metagenome | isolation source: dual media filters at the Ann Arbor, Michigan drinking water treatment plant | place: USA: Ann Arbor
ACCCATCAGGTGAGTGTGCCAAGACCCCGCAAAGCCTCACCAGTGCTGGCTTACCGGCCGATCAGCAGCGCGCAACTGCCGGATCTAGGTTCAGAGGTCCCATGAACAGCAACGACGGTGCGGCAAGGGCAATGAGGCTGGCTCACCGGGTAATCGGCAGACGTCGCTGATCTGGCTCAGTGCTGCGCCGGCGCCAACAACCCTGGCATTCCTGTGATAGCAGCGTCGTTGCCGAGCACGGCGCGGATGGAATGCGCGTGCGTTGTTCTAGATTGTGGTCTTCTGCAGTGGAACGATGATGATCGCCGCCGGGTCTGGGCACGAGATGCGACAAGCCGCATTCGGCCGAGGGCCCGGAGTCATTGCGGCCGGGCGGGGCGCCCGGCTGGGTCTCAGGCGTTGGCGATGCGGCTTACCAGCGCGGCCGTGAAGCTGGCGGTGCCGGCGGTGCCGCCCAGGTCGCGCGTGCGCACCAGGTCGACGTTGAGGGTGTCGTCCAGGGCCCGGCGCAGGCGTGTGGCCAGGTCGTGCAGCCCGCAGTGCTCCAGCATCATGGCAGCCGCCAGCAGCAGCGCGGTGGGGTTGGCTAGCCCCAAGCCGGCGATGTCGGGCGCCGAGCCGTGCACGGCCTCGAAGATGGCGGCGTCGGCGCCGATGTTGGCCCCCGGCGCCATGCCCAGCCCGCCCACCAGGCCGGCCACCAGGTCGGACAGGATGTCGCCGAACAGGTTGGTGGTGACCAGCATGTCGAACTGCCAGGGGTTGAGCACCAGCTTCATGGCGCAGGCGTCGATGATCACCGTGTCGAGCACGAACTTGCCCTTGTACTGGCGCTCGTACAGCTCCAGGCCGGTTTCCAGGAACAGCCCGGTCAGCGCCTTCATGATGTTGGCCTTGTGCACCAGGGTCACCTTCTGGCGCCCGGTGGCCACGGCGTGCTCGAAGGCAAACTCCAGCAGCCGGCGGCTGCCGGCGCGGGTGTTGATGCCGGTGGCCATGGCCACGGCGTGCGGGTCGTCGTCGATCTGCACGTAGTGCTCGTGGCCGATGTACAGGCCTTCGAGGTTCTCGCGCACCACCACCAGGTCGATCTTGTCGAAGCGCCCGCCGGGCATCAGCGTGCGCACCGGACGCAGGTTGGCGTAGAGCTTGAACGCCTCGCGCAGGCGCACGTTGGAGCTGCGGTAGCCGCTGCCCGTGGGCGTCTCCAGCGGCCCCTTCAGCGCCAGCCGGGTGTTGCGGATGCTGGCCAGCGTGGCTTCAGGCAGCGGGTCACCGCTGGTCTTGACGCCCTCCAGGCCGGCGACCTGGCGGTCCCAGGCGAAGGGCGCCTTCAGCGCGTCCAGCACGGCCAGTGTGGCGTCGACGATCTCGGGACCTATGCCGTCGCCGGGGATCAGCGTGGCCGGAATGGGGTGGGTCATGAACAGCGCCTCGTCAGGGGGCTCGGCGGGCTGCAGGCGACCGCCGCCTGGCACCACGAGTTGCGACGATTGTGGCGCGGCGCCTGCTCCGGCCTCAGACGCGTTCGAGCAGCAGCGCGATGCCCTGCCCCACGCCGATGCACATGGTGGCCAGCGCGTAGCGCCCGCCGCTGCGCTGCAGCCGGCTCACGGCCGTGGTGGCCAGGCGCGCGCCGCTGGCGCCCAGCGGGTGGCCTAAAGCGATGGCGCCGCCCCAGGCGTTGACGCGCGGGTCGTCGTCGGCCAGGCCCAGGTCGCGCAGCACGGCCAGGCCTTGTGCGGCAAAGGCCTCGTTGAGTTCGATCACGTCCAGTTGCGCCAATGTGAGCCCGGTCAGCGCCAGCACCTTGCGCGTGGCCGGCGCCGGCCCCATGCCCATGATGCGCGGCGCCAGGCCGGCCGTGGCCATGCCCAGCACGCGGGCGCGCGGCGTCAGGCCGTGGCGCGCGGCACTGGCCTCATCGGCCAGCAGCAGCGCACAGGCGCCGTCGTTCACGCCGCTGGCGTTGCCGGCGGTCACGCTGCCCTCGGGCCGCACGATGCCCTTGAGCTTGGCCAGCGCCTCCAGGCTGGTGGCGCGCGGGTGCTCGTCGCGGTCGACGACCAGCGCCTCGCCCTTCTTCTGCGCGATGCGCACCGGCGTGATCTCGGCCGCCAGGTGGCCGGCCTCTTGCGCCTGCACGGCATTGAGCTGCGAGCGCAGCGCCATGCGGTCTTGCGCCTCGCGCTCGATGCGGTACTCGGTGGCCACGTTCTCGGCCGTCTCGGGCATGCTGTCCACGCCGTACAGCGCCTTCATGCGCGGGTTGACGAAGCGCCAGCCGATGGTGGTGTCGTAGACCGCGTTGCTGCGGCTGAAGGCGCTGTCGGCCTTGGGCATGACGAAGGGCGCGCGGCTCATGCTTTCCACGCCGCCGGCGATCATCAGTGCAGCCTCGCCCGCCTTGATGGCGCGCGCCGCCGTGCCCACCGCGTCCAGGCCCGATCCGCACAGGCGGTTGATGGTGGCGCCGGGCACGTCCTGCGGCAGGCCGGCCAGCAGCGCGGCCATGCGTGCCACGTTGCGGTTGTCCTCGCCCGCCTGGTTGGCGCAGCCGTAGAGCACGTCGGTGAGCGCGCCCCAGTCGACCTGCGGGTTGCGCGCCATCAGCGCCAGGATGGGAACAGCGCCCAGGTCATCGGTGCGCACGCTGGACAGCGCGCCGCCGTAGCGACCGATGGGCGTGCGGATGGCGTCGCAGATGAAGGCTTCTGGGCGGCTCATGGTGTGCTCCGGTCGGGGGGTGACGCGCTGTCGGTTGGCGCCGCGGGCACCCAGGCCGCCGGGCGCTTGGCCAGGAAGGCGGCATAGCCCTCGCGCGCCTCGGTGCCGCTGCGCACGCGGGCGATGGTGGCGGCGCTGAGCTCGCGCACTTCGGGCGTGATGGGCCCGGGTGCAATGCCAGCGTACAGCTGCTTAATCTCTTTCTGGGCCAGCGGTCCGCCGGTCAGCAGGTCGCGCAAGGTGGCGTCTACCGCCTCGTCCAGGCCGGCGCGCGGCAGCACCTGCTGCACCAGGCCGATGGCCAAGGCCTCGGCCGCCGTGATGCGCGTGGCGGTCAAGGCCAGGCGGCGTGCCTGGCGCGGCCCCACTGCGTTGCTGAGGTAGGGGCCGATCACCGCGGGCAGGATGCCGAAGCGCACTTCACTGACCGCGAAGCTGGCGTCGTCGGCGGCGATGGCCATGTCGCAGGCACAGGCCAGACCCACGCCGCCGCCCAGCGCCGCGCCCTGGATGCGCGCCAGCGTGGGCTTGGGGCAGGCCTGGATGCGCGCCAGCATGGCGGCAAAGCGGCGCGCGTCCTGCAGGTTCCATTCCGCCGTGGCCTGGCTGGCGCGCTGCATCCACTGCAGGTCGGCGCCGGCCGAGAAATGCCGGCCGGCGCCGGCCAGCACCACCACGCGCACCGTGGCGTCGTCGGCCAGCGCGGCGAAAGCCGCGTCCAGCTCGGAGATCATGGCCTCGTCGAAGGCGTTGAAGACCTCGGGCCGCGACATCGTCACGCGGGCCACGCAGAGGCTGATGCGCTCGATCGAAAGGGTCTGCATGTCAGTACGTTTCAAGGTGCAGCCGGCCTTCGCGCTGCAACGCCGTGCCCACCGCGTCCCAGTCCAGCCCGGCCTGTTGGGCGATGTCCTGCAGCGCCAGCACCACGCCTTCTTCCATGCTTTTGAGGCCGCATACGTAGAAGTGACTGTCGGCGTCGGCCAGCAGGCGCCCTAGGTCGGCTGCGCGTTCGCGCATCGCGTCCTGCACGTACTTCTTGGGCTGACCGGGCGTGCGGCTGAAGGCGAAGTTGATGTCGATGAAGTCCTTGGGCAGGTTCTGCAGCGGCCCGAAGTAGGGCAGTTCTTCCTTGCTGCGCGCGCCGAAGAACAGCATCAGCTTGCCGCCTTCGAACTTGCCGGACTGCCTGAGGCGCCGCCGCCATTCGGTCATGGCGCGCATGGGCGCGCTGCCGGTGCCGGTGCAGATCATCACGATGTGGCTGCGCGGGTGGTTGGGCATCAGGAAGCTGGTGCCAAAGGGGCCGATCACCTGCAGCTTGTCGCCGACCACGCGGTCGCACAGGTAGTTGCTGGCCACGCCGCGCACCGGCCGGCCCTGGTGGTCTTCGAGCACGCGCTTCACGGTGAGCGAGAGGTTGTTGTACCCGGGCCGCTCACCGTTGCGCGGGCTGGCGATGCTGTACTGGCGCGCGTGGTGCGGCCGGCCCTGCTCGTCCAGCCCCGGCGGCAGCACGCCGATGGACTGGCCTTCCAGTACCGGGAAGGGCATGCTGCCGAAGTCCAGCACGATGTGGTGGGTGTCGTAGTCCTTGCCCACCGCGGTGACGCGCACGTTGCCCATCACCGTGGCCGTGATGGACTTCTGCGCCGCCTTGGGGCCGTAGAGGTTGGTGTAGGCGTGAGCCGCCGACCAGGGCGGCAGCGTGGCGCCATAGCGCGTCGCGCTGAACTCGGCCTGTGGCGCGGCGGCCTGTGCCGGCGTTGCCGCTGCCAGGGCCGGCGCGTCGGCCGCGGCCACACCGGCATCGGCCAACTGCTCTGCACTCAGTTCGGGCGGCAGCTCCTCCCAGCCCAGCTGATCCTGCACGCTGTAGGCGCGCGCCGCGGGCAGCAGGCGCCAGTTGTCGATGCTGCCCGTGGGGCAGGGCGAGATGCAGGCCATGCAAAGCTTGCACAGCGCGGCATCCACCACGTAGTTGTTGCTGTCGTGCGTGATGGCCTTGACCGGGCAGACCGATTCGCAGGTGTTGCAGCGGATGCAGATCTCGGGGTCTATCAGGTGCTGCTTGATCACGGCCGGTTCGGCTGGCGCATTCATGTCAAAGGGCGCTTTGGCGGGGCTCAGTTGAAGCGCACGTACTCGAAGTTGACCGGCTGGCGATTGATGCCCATTACCGGCGGCGCGATCCAATTGGCAAACTTGCCCGGCTCGACCACGCGGCCCATCAGGCCGGCCACGTAGGCGCGGTCGGCGGCGCTGGGCAGCCAGTCGTCGACCCGGGCGTTCCATTCGGCTTCGCTCACCACGCGGCCTTCGGGCGAGACCTTCACGCCGGCCAGCGCGCCGATGCTGCGGTGGAAGGCCTTGTGCGGTGCGCTCAGCCTTACCGGGATGCCGGCTTTCTCGATCACCTTGTTCCAGCGGCCCACGCCCGAGACGCTGTCCTTGATGTAGTCGTCGCGCAGCACCTCGTTGAGCGCGTTGAGCATCGGCACTTCCTTCTCGACCAGCTGCCCGCCCACGACGTTGAGTACCTTGTAGGTCTGGCCGCGCAGCTGGTGGTCATCGCCGCGCTTGCCTTCCTCGTAGCGGCCCTTCAAGCCGGTGCTGTAGAAGGTGGCGGCGTTGCTGCTCTCGTCGGACCCGAACAGGTCGATGGTGACGCTGAAGTGGAAGTTCAGGTAGCGCTGGATGGTGGGCAGGTCGATCACGCCGGCCGCGCGCAGTTGCTGGGGGTCGTCGGTCTTCAGCTCGTTCATGGCCGCGCAGGTGCGCTGGATGACGCGGCTGATGCCCGATTCGCCCACGAACATGTGGTGCGCCTCTTCGGTGAGCATGAACTTGGTGGTGCGCGCCAGCGGGTCGAAGGCGCTTTCGGCCAGCGCGCACAGCTGGAACTTGCCGTCGCGGTCGGTGAAGTAGGTGAACATGAAGAAGCTCAGCCAGTCGGGCGTCTCTTCATTGAAGGCCTGCAGGATGCGCGGGTTGTCCACCTGGCCGCTGCGGCGCTCCAACAGGGCTTCGCCTTCCTCGCGCCCGTCGCGGCCGAAGTACTTGTGCAGCAGGTAGACCATGGCCCACAGGTGGCGGCCTTCCTCGACGTTGACCTGGAACAGGTTGCGCAGGTCGTACTGGCTGGGGGCTGTCAGGCCCAGGTGGCGCTGCTGCTCCACGCTGGCGGGTTCGGTGTCGCCCTGCGTCACGATGATGCGGCGCAGGTTGGCGCGGTACTCGCCGGGCACGTCTTGCCAGGCGGGCTGGCCCAGGTGGTCACCGAAGTGGATCTTGCGGTCCTTCTCGCCGGGGTTCAGGAAGATGCCCCAGCGGTAGTCGGGCATCTTCACGTGGCCGAACTGCGCCCAGCCCTCGGGGTCGACGCTGACGGCGGTGCGCAGGTAGACGTCGAAGTCCTGGCTGCCGTCGGGGCCCATGTCTTGCCACCAGCTCAGGTAGTTGGGCTGCCACTGTTCCAGCGCGCGCTGCAGCGTGCGGTCTTCGCTGAGGTTGACGTTGTTGGGGATCTTGTCGCTGTAGTTGATGGTGCTCACGTTGTCTCCAGGGCATTGGATGGGTGATCAATGGGGATCGAGTGGGTCAGTTGCCGTAGCGAGCGGGTCGAGCTTGCATCGAGCAGCGCAGCCGTACTCCCGTACGGCGAGCAGCGCAGGTGCAAGATCGGCACGCGCAGTAGGCAAATGGCCCGCTCGATCAGACGCGGTTCCAGTCGAAGGCGGCCTTGTCGCCCTTGCCGTAGACCTTGAGCGCGCCCTTGTCGCCCACGGCGTTGGGGCGCTGGAAGATCCAGTTCTGCCAGGCGGTCAGGCGGCCGAAGACGCGCGTGAACAGGTTCTCGGGGCCGTTGAAGCGCAGGTTGGCTTCCAAGCCGGTCAACGCGTCGGGGCTCATGGACACGCGCTCTTCGATGGCGATGCGCGTCTCGTCGGCCCAGTCGATGTCATCGGGCTTGCTGGTGACCAGGCCCAGCGCGAAGGCGGCGTCGGCGTCCAGTGCTTCGCCGATGCGCGCCCGCACGGCGTCCAGTGGCGCCTGCTCGCCGTAGAAGCGGCGCTGCAGCCGGCTTTGCGCGGTGACCATGGGGTACAGGCCGAAGTTGGCCAGGCTGAGGGCAATGCGCGGCGTGGCGGCGGCGTCTTCGGGCAGCATCAGCTGGTAGCTGCGGTCGCAGGCCAGGGCCAGTTCGAGCAGGCTGCCGGCGAAGCAGGATCCCGGTTCTATCAGCGCGAACAGGCTGCGCGACGACAGGTCCAGGCGACTGAAGGTACGGCGCAGCAGGCCGATGGTCTCGCGCACCAGCCAGTGGTTCTGGTGCGCCAGCAGCGTGGCGTCCAGGGCCAGCACGGCGGCGGCGTCGCCCTGGGTGCGTATGAGCCAGGTGCCGATCTCCGGCTCGTTGCTGCGCATCTCGAGGATGGCGTCTTCCAGTTCGCGCGCCAGCTGCAGCGGGTACCAGGCCGCGCCTTCGGCTGCTATGCCGGCGATGTCAGCGGGTTGCGGGCCCGTGGGTGACTTGACGGTGAAGCTGGCCGTGCGCCGGGCGCGGTCGATCTCCACCGTGACATGCCCGTAGCGCAGCGCATCGGCATCGATCTGGCGCTGCAGCGGCGGCAGCTGCACGCCCTTGCCATCGGCCGGGCGGTCGCTGGCGGCGGCCAGCTGCAACGCGCGTTCCTGCACCCGGGCTGCGAACTGCGCAGGCTTGGCGATGTCGTCGACCAGGCGCCAATCCTTGGCCTTCTGGCCGCGCACGCCTTCGACGCTGGTGCAGAACAGGTCTGCCAGGTCGTGGCGCACGCGGCGCTTGTCGGTCACGCGGGTCAGGCCGCCGGTGCCGGGCAGCACGCCCAGCAGCGGCACCTCGGGCAGGCTGACGGCGCTGCTGCGGTCGTCCACCAGGATGATCTCGTCGCTAGCCGCCGCCGGCGCAGGCGCCGTTGACGGCGGCCAGGAACTTCAGGCCGCTGTGGGCCGAGCTGTCTTCCAGGCCGTTGCGCGTCTCATTGGTGAACTTGCAGAAGTTCACCTTCCAGGCGTGGCTGCTGACGCCCAGCATGAAGATGTTGGCGCCGCTGCAGAACACCTTTTCCTTGGCGCTGGTGATGACCACGGCGCGCACTTCGGGGTGCTCGAAGCGCACGCGGTTGATGGCGTCGTTCAGCTCGATGTCCACGCCCAGGTCGTAGCTGTTGAGCTTGAGCCTGTAGCCCGGGCGCAGGCCCGCGGTTTCATCGAAATCGGCCAGCAGTGTGGCCACCGGGCCTTCGAAGCGCAGCTTCCAGTGGCGGTACTGGGCGGGGTGGGTCTGGTAGTCGACGCGGGGGGTGGTGCTCATGCTGTCTCCGGGGTGCGGCATCAAAGTGCGTGGTCGTCGGCCGTAAAAACTGCAGTTTAATGCATATTTTAGGCTAGACTAAAGCAATTTATTGCATACATTCGGAAGCTCAGGCCTGCAGATTCAGAGCCTGGCGGACCAGGCTGCGCAGCGCGACGAAGCTGGGATGCAGCGCAGCGGCGCTGGTGTCCAGCCGGAACTCCGCCTTCGAGTAGAACGGGGCGCGCCCCGCCAGGATGCCCTTGAGGTCTTCCATGGCCTCGCGGTTGCCGGCCATGGGGCGCAGGTCGCCCTGGGCGGCGACGCGCCGCATGTGGTCTTCGGGGTCGGCATGCAGCCACACCGTGGTGCAGTGCGCCAGCAGCAGGTTGAAGGTGGCGGTGTCCGACACCAGGCCGCCGGGCGTGGCGATCACCGCCTCGGGGTAGATCTGTATCGCTTCCTCGATGGCGCGGCGCTCGTAGCGGCGGTAGGCGTTCTGGCCATACAGCGACTGGATCTCGTTGATCGAGCAGCCAGCGAACTTCTCGATCTCGCGGCTCAACTCGACGAAGGGGTAGCCCAGGTCTTCGGCGAGCATGCGGCCCAGGGTGGACTTGCCGGCGCCGCGCAGACCGATCAGCGCCACGCGCGCGCTGCGCTTCAAGCGGCCGCGGCCGTGCGCGCCGCCAGTGCCCAGCATCTCGCCGATGGATTCGCGCACGCGGCGCAGCGTGGCCTCATCGGCGTTGTCCAGCAGTTCGCGGATCATCAGCCACTCGGGCGAGCGCGTGGTCGGGTCGCCCATCAGCTCGGCCAGCGAACATTTGAGCGCATGCGCCACCTGCAACAGCACCAGCACCGATGCATTGCCGATGCCGTATTCCAGGTTGGCCAGGTGGCGCTCGGACACATCGGCCGTGACCGACAAGGCCTTGCGCGTCATGCCCCGGCGCGCGCGCAGGGCGCGCACGCGCTCGCCCAGGCCCAGCAGGAAGGGGTGCTTGGCCGTGCCATCTGCGCCGGCCGGGTCGGCAGCTGCGGGCTCGGCCGCAGGTGGCGGCTGCTGCACTATAGTGCTTGACATTATGAATACTGGGGTTTAGCGTGCTGGCGCGCACAATACTGCAGCTTGAGTCGGGCGGCAAGCGCAGCACCCGATTCACCCCTAGGCCAGCGAGGGATCAACATGGCCACCACAACCCAGGACTTCAGGACATGCAGGACATCGCCGGCCGCCACCATGCGCACCCCCACGGCGAGATCGACCTGGTCATGCCCCAGGGCGGCGACGCGCGTTTCGACGGCCGCCCGGCCGGCTGGGTGGTCTACCCGCCGGGCGGCGCGCACCGGCCCACGGTGAGCGGCGGGCGCGCGCTGGTGCTGTACCTGCTGCCCCAGGGTGCCATCGAGTTCACGCGCTAGCGCGGCTTGCCACGCCGCCATGGATGTCGAGTTCGCAAACATAGCCTGGCGCGGCCGCAGCGTGCGCATCGAGCACCAGTGGCTGGCGCGCGACCGCACCGACCAGCCGCTGATGATCTTCCTGCACGAAGGTCTGGGCTCGCTGGCCATGTGGAAGGACTTTCCGGCGCGCCTGTGCAGCGCCTTGGATTGCCGCGGCCTGGTGTACTCGCGCCCGGGCTACGGCCGCTCGTCGCCGCGCGACGCGCATGAGGCCTGGGACCTGGACTTCATGCACCGTCAGGCGCACGAGGTGCTGCCGGCGCTGCTGCAGGCGCTGGGCCTGGACGCCGCAGCCACGCCGCCCTGGCTGTTCGGCCACAGTGACGGCGGTTCCATCGCGCTGCTGTACGCCGCGCGCTTTGCCGGGCAATTGGCCGGGGCGGTGGTGCTGGCGCCGCACATCGTGGTGGAAGACCTGTCGGTCAGCAGCATCGAAGGCGCGCGCCAGGCCTATCTGCAAGACGACCTGCGCCAGCGTCTGGGGCGTTACCACGACGACCCTGACTCGGCCTTCTGGGGCTGGAACCGCATCTGGCTGCACCCGCCCTTCAAGCAATGGACCATCGAGCAGGAGATCGCCAGCATCACTTGCCCGCTGCTGGCGGTGCAGGGCGTGGACGACGAGTACGGCACCCTCGAACAGATCCGTGGCATCGCCCGCCGCGTGCCTCAGACGCAGTTGCTGGAGCTGGTTGATTGCGGCCACTCGCCCCACCGCGACCAGGAACAGGCGCTGATCGAAGCAGTTCAGGCCTTCTACCGGGCCCACGGCACGCATGCGGCTGCGGCTCGACCCTGAACCCCAGGCCTGGGCAGCCCACTCTAATCATGCTGCAGTGCAGCAAAAAGGGCTTGCCAGCGGCGAAATCGCCCGTAAGATTCATCCCATGCTGCACCGCAACATTTCTTGTTCAACGGTTTGCAGCCCAACCACCTGGAGCCCTGCAATGAACCAACCCACCGAACAATTCCTGGCCTCTGCCAAGACCGCCGTCACCGACCTGAACAGCATGGCAGCCACCGCCATGTCCGGCTTCGAGAAGCTGGTCGAGCTGAACCTGGCCACCGCCAAGTCGGCCCTGGCCGACACCGCCGCCCAGATGCAGACCGGCCTGACCGCCAAGGCGCCGCAAGACCTGAGCGCCGCCGCCGCGCTGGCCCAGCCCATGGCCGAGAAGGCCGCCGCCTACGGCCGCGCCGTCGCCGGCATCGTCACCGAGACGGGCGCCGCCCTGAGCAAGGCCGCCGAAGGCAAGTTTGCCGACGTGCAAGCCCAGGCTCTGGCCAACATCGAAGCCGCCATGAAGCACGCCCCCGTGGGCAGCGAAGACGCGGTTGCCGCGTTCAAGCAAGCCATGAGCACCGGCCAGGCCGCGCTGCAAGCCGCGCAGAACCAGGCCCAGCAAGCCGTCGACGCCGCCAGCAAGAACTTCGCTGCCGCCACCGACATGGCCACCAAGGCCACCAAGGCTGGCAAGGCCAAGTGATCTGACCGAGGCCCGCTCCGCGTCTGATGTGCCCGCAAGGGCAGGGCCGCGGTCGGGCAGCGAAGCCAGAACCAGAACGCCCCGCATGCGGGGCGTTCGCGCTTTCTAGCGCGACTTGGCGCCGGCCACGCGCCGGGCCCGTGCGCGCGAGAAATCCAGCAAGCTGGTGGCCAGCGCACTGCGCCCGCGGCCCCAGAACTTGCTGAGCAGGTCACGTTCCGCCGAGTGCTGGATGCCCGGCGGCGCCAGGCGCTGCCCCAGCAGGGCGTCCTGCTCGGCCTGCGACGAGGGCCCCAGCGCGCCGACCACGCGAAAGGCCATGGACCATTCCGAGAATTCGCGCGCCGGGATGGGTTCGCGCACCAGGTCGATCACGCCGTAGTGCCAGGGGTGGGACTTGATGATGTCGTACACCCGGGCCAGCCCGCCCGCAGGGCCTTCGAGGTACTGCATGAAGGCGCCGTCGGCATACAGCAGCACGCCAGTCACCGCCTCTTGCTGGTTGCGTGCTTGCGCGCGCATCTGCAGATGCCGCAGATCGGCCAGCGACAAGGCCCGCGCCGCGGTCGAGACGTAGACGATGGCGTACAGATCGTCCGCGGCCAACGGGCCCTGCGTGTCGGCGGGGTTGGGGCGTGCCGGGTCCGGCGGGGGGCGGCCGTGCGGGTGCGGGATGGGGACGGGGGTCAAGGGCATGGGCCGAGGGCGGTTCAATAGTGCGATCGAGGATGCTCGGCCATGAACGTGTCTGCGCCAAGTCTGTGGCCGGCCAAGGTGTAACCAAGCCACCGGGCGCTGGCAGCGACAGGCGGGCCCGGCGTGCAGGGGTCGCGACGACCCGGGCAGACTCTTTTCGGCATCGTCAGCGCTGACTGCAATGAGCGGGCCAGGCCCCGCGCGCGCCCTGTGCACGGCGGGGCGTGTGGTTTGCGGGGCCACTGGCCAGGAGGCGTGCCGGGCGCCGCACCAGATCCGGGCGGGCGCGCTGCATCCTTGACTTATGCTCCAACGCTTTCGACACCCTCAAGAGACCGCCCATGGCCACAAAGAAGACCAGTTCGAACCTCCAGTTGCTGAACGCCCAGATCGAGAGCCTGCAAGCCCAGGCCGAGGCCCTGCGCAAGAAGGAAGTAGGCGACATCATTGCCAAGGCCAAGGAGGCCATCCGGCACTACGGCCTGACGGCCGCCGACCTGGGCTTCGGCAAGGCCACCCCCAAGGCCGGTGGCGCGCCCGCCAAGCCGCGCAAGGCCGCCGCCAAGAAGCCCGCCGCCAAGCCGATGCGTGCGCCCAAGTTTGCCGACGACCAAGGGCACAGCTGGGGCGGCATCGGCAAGCGGCCTGACTGGTTCAAGGCTGCGTTGGCCGCGGGCAAGAAGCCCGAGGATCTGCTGGCAAAGAACTGATTCGCGCGCCGCCGTCGCTCCCGCCGTTGCCGCGGCGGGGCACACCTAGAGGCGCTCGGTGCGGGCCATCCTGAATGAATGAAAGCGGACGCGTCCGGCCAGAAAAAAAGGCCTTGTGGAACAAGGCCTTGGTGCATCGGTGGTGGAGAGGAGGAGGATCGAACTCCCGACCTCCGCATTGCGAACGCGGCGCTCTCCCAGCTGAGCTACCCCCCCACGCGAAGCCGGCATTTTAGCACTGCCGCCAGTGCCCCCTTCGCGGCCCGGTACGGGCGCGGTTGGTGTGCAGGGCGCGATTAACATCGCCGCGCCCTTTGGCGCAAGGACTGCCGATGCTGCCCCGACTCGACCCGCCCTGGCTGGACGTCCAGTACAACGCCCGTGCGCAAGTGCCCGACCATGCGGCGCTGCTGGGCAAATGGGCGCGGGCCTCAGCGGCGGCTCGGGCCGGTTCGCCGCAGGCCCTGCTCGACCTGCGCTACGGCGACGGGCCGGGTCAGACGCTGGACCTTTTCCCAGCCGCACGGCCCGGCGCGCCGGTGCTCATCTTCATCCACGGCGGCTACTGGCGCACGCTGGACAAGTCCGACTGCTCCTTTGTCGCACCGTCGTTCAACGCCGATGGCGCCATGGTCGTGCTGCCCAATTACGCGCTGTGCCCGGCGGTGAGCATCGAGCAGATCGTGCTGCAACTGGTCGAGGCCGTGGTATGGGTGTATCACCATGCCGCCCGCTACGGTGGTGACCCTGGCTGCATCGCGCTGGCCGGGCATTCGGCCGGCGGCCACCTGGCCACCATGCTGCTGAGCTGCCGCTGGAAGGAGGTGTCCGAAGACCTGCCGGCACAGCCCCTGAACGGGGCGCTGGCGATATCGGGCCTGTACGACCTGGAACCGTTGCGCCACACGCCCTTTCTGCAGGCCGACCTGCAACTCACGCCCACGGCCGTGGCGCGGCTGAGCCCGGCCTTCTTTCCGCGGCCCAAGGGCACGCGTCTGTACGCCGCCGTGGGCCTGGAAGAAAGCGACGAGTTCCAGCGCCAGACCCAGTTGATCCGCGATGTCTGGGGCCCCACCGCGGTGCCGGTGTGCGAAAGCGTCCCCGGCGCCAACCACTTCAACGTGCTCAACGGCCTGGCCAACCCCGCTGGCCGCCTGCACGAGCTGGCACTGCGCCTGCTGCAGTTGCGCTGAAGCCGGCGGCGCGGCCGGCTATGGTCCGCATTGAAGCTTTGTATTGGCGCCACGGGGAGGGCTTTGCTACCGTCGTTGTCGGCAGCGCCTGAACCGGCGCCCTCGTCAACGACATGAACACCAGGAGCAACCCATGGGCTTGAAAGGTTCGAAGACCGAGCAAAACCTGAAGGACGCCTTCGCCGGCGAATCGCAGGCCAACCGCCGTTACCTCTACTTCGCGAACAAGGCCGACGTGGAGGGCCAGAACGACGTGGCCATGCTGTTCCGCTCCACCGCCGAAGGTGAGACCGGCCACGCGCACGGCCACCTCGAGTTCCTGGAAAACGGCTCGGGCGACCCGGCCACCGGCCTGCCCATCGGCAACAGCCGCCAGAACCTGGCCGCCGCGGTGGCCGGCGAGACGCACGAGTACACCGACATGTACCCGGGCATGGCCAAGCAGGCGCGCGAGGAAGGCTTCGACGAGATCGCCGACTGGTTCGAGACCCTGGCCAAGGCCGAGCGCTCGCACGCCAACCGCTACCAGAAGGCGCTGGACGCGCTGGTGGATTGATGATCGACCAGCCTCGATGATCAAGGGGCCTCGTGCCCCTTGTTCTTTGTTGAACCCACCGCGAGCCACCCCATGCGCGAAGGCAACCTCGAAGCTCCCACCCGGCATCCCATCGATTGGAAGAGTCCTGACTTCTACGACGAGGGCAAGGCACTCGCGGAGATGGAGCGCGTCTTCGACATCTGCCACGGTTGCCGCCGCTGCGTGAGCCTGTGCCAGAGCTTCCCCAACCTGTTCGATCTGGTCGACGCCACGGCCGATGGCGAGGTGCACGGGGTCAAGAAAGAGGCGTACTGGAGCGTGGTCGACCAGTGCTACCTGTGCGACCTGTGCTACATGACCAAGTGCCCGTACACGCCGCCGCACCCCTGGCAGCTGGACTTTCCGCACCTGATGCTGCGCGCCAAGGCCATCAAGCACCGCAAGGGACAGGTCTCGGCGCGTGAGAAGCTCCTGGCCAGCACCGACGTGCACGGCAGCTTTGCCGGCATCCCCATCGTCGTGCAGGCCGTCAACGCAGTGAACAGCCTGAAGGTCGCGCGCCAGCTGATGGACAGCCAGCTGGGCGTGCACCCGGTTGCCTGGATGCCGCAGATGGCCGAGCAGCGCTTCCGCTGGGGCCGTTTGATGACCGGCAAGGCCGGGCTCAGCGTGGCCGTCAACGGCCAGCGCACGCCGGGCAAGGTGGCCATCTTCGCCACCTGCTACATGAACTACAACGAGCCGGGCATCGGTGCCGATCTGGTCAAGCTGCTGGACCACAACCAGATCCCCTACGAGATCGTCGAGAAGGAGCAGTGCTGCGGCATGCCCAAGCTCGAGCTGGGCGATCTGGACGGTGTGGAGCGCGCCTGGGCCGCCAACATCCCGGTGCTGGCGCGCTATGCACGCGAGGGCTGGGCCATCGTGACGCCGGTGCCCAGCTGCACGCTGATGTTCAAGCAGGAGCTGCCGCTGCTGTTTGCGGGCGATGCCGACACGCAGCTGGTGCGCCAGGCCATGTTCGACCCCTTCGAGTACTTCGTGTCGCGCCACAAGGACGGGCTGCTGAAGACCGACTTCAAGACCGCGCTGGGCCGGGTGAGCTACCACATCCCCTGCCACGGCCGCGTGCAGAACATCGGCAAGAAGACCGAAGAGATGTTCAAGCTCATCGGCCAGCACGTCGAGGTAAAGCTCAACACGGTGGAACGCTGCTCGGGCCACGCCGGCACCTACGGCGTGAAGACGGCCACGCACCCGGTGGCCATGAAGATCGGCAAGCCGGTGTTCAAGGCCATGGCCAAGGACGCGCCCGACTACATCGGCAGCGACTGCCCCATGGCCGGGCACCACATCGCACAAGGCATGCAACAGGCCGGCACGCCGGCCAAGGCGCTGCAGCATCCGCTGAGCTTGGTGCGCATCGCCTACGGACTGGAGTGAAGACCATGGTCATCAACCGCACGAGCCTGCTCACGCTGGAGGCCTACGCCAAGATCCGCAAGAGCAGCAAGCCCGAGGCCATTGCGCACCGGCGGCTGCGCAGCGTGGCTTTGGGTGAACACATGACGCTGCAGTTCGAGGACGAGCACACCGTCCGCCGGCAGATCCAGGAGATGCTGCACATCGAGAAGATCTTCGACGAAGATGGCATCCAGGCCGAGATCGAGGCCTACGCGCCGCTGGTGCCCGACGGCAGCAACTGGAAGGCCACGATGTTGCTGGAGTATCCCGACCCGCACGAGCGCAAGCGTGAGCTGGCGCGGCTGATCGGCGTGGAAGACCGCATGTTCGTCGAGGTCGAGGGGCACGCCCGCGTCTATGCCATCGCCGATGAAGACCTGGAGCGCGAGAACGCCGAGAAGACCTCGGCGGTGCACTTCGTGCGCTTCGAGTTCAACCCGGCGCACAAGCAGGCCATCCTCGCCGGTGCTGCGGTGAAGCTGGGGTGTGACCACGCGCACTACCCGATGCACGTGCAGATCGGGGCGGAGACGTTGGCCTGCCTGGCGGGCGACCTGCAAACTTGAAGACGCCTCCACGGCTTCGGCGCGCCAGCCATCCCGGCGGGGCCGGCTGGCGCTATCCTGTCGAGGTCTGAGCCCGCCAAGCCACTTTCCGAACCGGGAACGCCATGACCAACGCCTTGTTCATCCAGGTTGGCGACACCGTCGTCAACCTTTCGTTGTGCGAGCGCATCGTGCTCGAAGATGACACGCTGAGCTTCTTCGCTGGCGGCAACAGCCACGACATCGCCTACCAGACTGACGAGGCTGCCGCCGAAGCCCTGGGGCGCGTGCGGCAACTGCTCGAGAGCCGAAGCCTGGTCCTCGGCGTGGTGCCGTAGAGCCGGACGCGAAGGCGCGAAGATGCTCGTGATACGCGAAGCGCAGATGCAGGCCCTGTCCGCCGCGATGCGGGCGCGATTCGCCGACGTCGCCGAGCAATGGGCCTGGCAGAACTTCGCCCACCAGTGCGAGTCGATCGGCCGCGCCGAGGTGCGAGACCGTGTCGACACCATGATGCAACGTGCCCAGGACTACGGGCTTGGCTCCTCGGCCGATCACCTGGCGTACCTCGAGTTCATGTTCGTCCTCGGCCCGCGCTTCGATGTTGACCAAGACCCACCGTGGCCCGGCGAGATCCTGCGCAGCAGTCGAATCCCCGCTGACCGCAAGATGGAACTGCTGGCCAAGCGCCACCGCGCCGAGCAACTCGAGCGGCAGCCGTGAACGACAGCACGCTGGTCTATGCGGTGCCCGGGCGCAATGTCGCGCACGTGGGCGACGTGCAGCTGAAATGCGTGCGCGACTCCTGGCAGATCATCGTGCATGTGCGCCTGGCGCCAGGGTTTCGCTGGATCGGGCCGCCGGGTACGGTAGAGGTCACGCTGAGTCGGCAGCCGGGTGGCGAGGCACACCTTGGCTATGTGGTGCTGTCGGAGCACATCGAGTCCGACCTCGTCACCTTTCGCGGTTCGGGTGGCGCCACCTACGAAGCCAAGGTCGACGACCAGTTGCACGACCAGTGGAAGGTCGTCAGCAAACCCAGCTGCGCAGTGGCCAACGGCGACAAGAAGGAACTGACACTCGAGCTGAAGATACCCAAGGTGTCCTTCCGCGTCTTCGACGAGCGCCGCCGCCAGCTGGTGGTCGATGCCTCGATCAAGCTGAACGCGGCCTGGAAGAACCAACGCACCGACACCACGCATGTCACCACCGCAGCGGTGTTGCAGGTGCTGCGCGTCGATGAAGGCAGCACCGTGAACATCGTCGATATCACGCACGCCACCCAGGTGTGGGAGGTTTTGCGCGTGGACAGCGCCTGATCGCGGCCCTCAGACCCGCTTGGTCCTGAAGCCGTGGCTGGGGTCCAGCCACTCGAGCCACAGCTTGCTGCCGTCAAGGCTGCTCAGCCGCACGAACGCGGCGTCGCTTCGGCATTCGTGTGTGCGCCACTGCGTGTCACCCGGCAGTGCGTAGCTGATGCGGTCAGGGAAGGCCAAGGCCAGCGCCGGGCCTTCTCGGAGGGCGGTGATCGCCAGCGCCTGTGTGGACGCGACGGTCGGCGGCAAGGACAGCACAGGTGCGCGGCGGGGGGTGGCCGGCAGAGGATTCGGCGTCCGCAACTGCACGACCTGCAGGCCCTGGCCGGGCTCGCCGCAGGCCACATGGATCGGGGCGTTGGACTTGGCCCCCAGGGCCGCCGCGTGCAGGCCGATGATGCGGGTGTCCGTGCTGCCCAGCCGCACGGCCGCACCGGCGGCCACGCCGGTGTCACCCGATTGCAGCGTGAAGGCCTGCGACATCACGTCCTGGTCCTCGCCCCAGACCAACTCGAAGGCACTGGCGCCGCGACCCTGGTTGATGTGGCGCAGCACCGTGTACTCCGGCGACCTTGCGTGCCAGCGCTGCGTTTCGCCCAGCTGGCGTGCGCCCCCTTCGGACACCTGCAACAGCCGTATGCCCAGGCCCAGCTCACCGCGTCGCTGCACGGCCACGAATAAGGCCGAACCGTCGGCCAGCGTGAAGCCCGGGGACAGCAGCCGTTGTTCGGCCGCGCCGTCCAGCACCAGCTGTGGCGCGGCCGGCGGAATCCGCAGGCTGGGCACACGTCGGGCCGACAGCGTGCCGTCGTGCAGCCAGGCCACCCAGCGCCCGCCTGGCGCCTCGGTGGGCTTGATGCTCACGGCCACGCTGCCCGGCGCGCCCGTTGCCGACATCACGGGGTGGAACAGGGCCAGGCCCTTGCCGCCCGGAAACGACTCCTGCAGCAGCAGCGTGTGCCCGCCTGCGGCCTGCGGCTGGGTGAAGGCCAGCAGCCGCCGCTGGTCGGTGCCGCAAATGGCTGTCGACAGCGACGCCGGCCTGGGGGCCACCACCTCGAAGCGTGCGGCCGCGGCCGGCTGCAGCGTGCTGCCGTCGTCGCGCCGCCACACCGGCAGCACTTCGTACACCCCGGGTCCGAGAGGGCGGTTCAACAAGGCCACGACATCGTCGCTGCGGCGTGAACGCAGGCCCGCCCCGAGGTTGAAGGGCGCGTCGGGCACCACCGGCGCGGGCGTGCCATCGTGCAAGGCCTCGGCGCGGGTCTGCTCGGACACTTCGACCGCGCCGGCCAGCGAGGGCTTGCCCGACTGCTGCGTCAAGCGAAACAGGTAAGGCGAAGGGCCCCCGGCGGCAGGCACCAGCTGCGGCTGCGTGCCGTCGTTGCGCACCCAGGTGATCACCGGGGCGGACTGCTGTGTCACCAGCGTAGTGCCCGGGGCCTCGACGCTCAGCGTCAGGGCGCTGGAGGATGCGGGGCGTCCGGTCGATGCATTGTCAGCCGTGGCCATGGCTCTCCTTTGTGCCGACGCGTGGAATGCAGCCACCAGCGCCGGTGTCATCGCGAGCACGAAGCGTCGTCGCGTCGGCCCTTGTTCGCCGTGGGACACGGTGGGTGCTCACGGGTCGCTGAGCGCGCCCGCAGGCGCCGCCAGCCCCATGATCTTCCATCCGCGCAGCTTCAGCGAACAGGGCCCACAGAAGTAGCGCAAGGGGTCGTAGCCGCCGCCGACACCGGGATTGGCCGCGTAACTCATCATGCAGCGGTGAGCCCAGGTCTGGCCGACGGCGTTCGGGTTGGCCACCCCATCGTGGTGGGTGTCGAGTGCGACGTCGGTCTCACCCGGCGTGGCGTTGCGCGTGTGGCGCAGATGCCGGTGGTGGCCGAACTCGTGGGCACAGGTGCGGGTGTTGGTGCCCAGGTCGGCCATGTACAGCCACAGGCTGCCCAGCGAGGTGCCCACACCGGGCTCGCCCCCCAGACCCGACGTTCCGCCGCCGTATTGCGTGGTGACTTCGTCGTTGTGGTTCAGCGCCGGAGGCACCTGGGGCGTGGCGTCCACGGCGATCGTGCCGACGCCGGCGCAGCTGGGGCAGTTCACGCCCGCGCCGGCGTTCGCGACGGCGCTGGACTCGGTCTGGGCGAAGACCGTGTTGCACGCGGTGCACTGGTAGTTCTTCTGGTACTGCCGCTTCAGCCGGCCGCCGCAGCCGGCGCTGGGGCAGGCGCTGTCCTGAGCCTCGGCCGAGGCCTGCGTGCGTTCCGGCACCACCAGCACGTGGTTGTTGGCGTTGCACTTGTAGGTGCGCATCCACAGGTCGGGCACGGCGTTCCAGCGCACGCACAGATGCCCCGCGAAGAGACCGGTCTGCTGTTCGACCTGGTGCAGCACCCAGTGGATCAACGGGTCACGGAACTCGTTGGACGTGTCCCCCTTGACCTCGCCGGCGTTGTTGCCCGTGAGCCAGCTGCGCAGCATCGCGGTGCTGTTGGACGGCAGCTTGCGCCAGGGCAGGCCGTAGTGCGCTTCCGTCAGCCAGGGCCAGAAGTGCGTGCCGTTGAGCCGCATCCGGCTTTTCGACGGGTACCAGTTGCGATGGCCGGAGCTGGCGCCGATGGCGCTGTGCATCAGCTTGCGGTACTCGTCCTGCACCTTGCTGCGGACCGGTGTGAACGGTGCCACCACCCGCGCACCAGCAGGATCCTCGTGCACGTAGTGGCAGAAGGCCGGCGTGTAGCGCTGGCCCACGGTGGTGGTGATCGCGGCCCAGGTGGACCCCGGGTAGAGCGTCGGCGCCTGCGACCACTCGACGAAGGCCCGGAACGATGCCTTGCGCCACAGCCGAAGCGCGCTGGTGTGGGCCTGCGGCAGCTTGGGGTAGCGCTTCTCCAGCGCCGCGCGGTTGGGGTGGTTGCGGGCTGCGCCCACCGGATCGGCCTGAAAGCTGACCTGCGCGCGCAAGCGGTAACCGTCGCCGGCAATGCGAGAAGGGTGCAGGTACACGCCGGCCAATCCAAGCTCGGGCGGATGGACGGCCTTCGTGCTCTGGCCGACATCGGCATGCACGTAGCTGAAGACGTTCAGGTTGCCGTCGTCGGGATCGACATGCCAGGGTGCCAGGAAGCCGTTGGTCGTGCCGTCGGCATGGCCGAAAGGGCGCTTGTGGTCGTCGGTGCCGGCGATGCCGCCATTGTTCTCGTGGCAGTTCTTCGTTCCCTGCGCGGCGATCACCTCGCGCACGTGGCGACGCGTGCGCGACCAGTTGCGGCCATCGTTGTTGTAGAAGGCGTGATCGATGGGCGCCAGGTCAGCGTCCAGTTCGGTGCAGGTCCAGTTCACGCGCAGCGGGCCCACGCCGCGGCGCATGGCATCCGTCACCGCCGGCAGGGCCGCGTTCGGGTACAGCGGGTCGGCCTTGCCCAGCAGGGGCAGTTCCACCGCCAGCGGCAACCACGGCCGCGCGACGCTGGCTTCTTCGTTGGCGATGCGGGTGGCTTCCGGTGGGTCCATCGTGCCGCCGTAGTTCTCGAGCCCCATCTTGGGATAGGGCAGCACGGCACCACCGACATCGGTGTGGTAGTGGCGGTCATCGATCCAGGCGATCAGTTCCTGCGTGGGCTGGTTCAGCACGCCGGCCACGTTGGCCGGCAGCACATCGGCCTTGCTGGCTGCGTTGCCGAACAAGGCCCGGCGCTTGGCCGGCAGCAGCGCCTGGAGCACCTTCTTGGTCGCCGAGTTGCGCTGGCCGTCTGCCAGAATGCGCTTGAAGGGCGGCCCGCCGACCTTGGGGTGGATGCGCTGCAGCTCCTTCATGGCCAGCAGGAACTCGGGCGTGCTGGCTTCCCGGTGAACCGGGCCGGGGTGGAACCCGGCCTCGGCCAGCTTCAACTTGTACCACTTGAACGAGCCCTCTGGAACGCTGATGTCGGCGCCGGGCGAGTCCAGGTTGCGCAAGGGCAGGAAGGCGGCCTGCTTGAACTTCAGGCACTGCGGATCGTTCATCTGGTTGGGCGGCGCGTTGGTGCCCACGTCCTGGTGCACCCACAGGCGCACCTCGGTGTGCATGGCGGCCAGCGCGAGGCCTGCGTCTTCATGCACGTCGGACTGGCCCTGCAGCTGCACGCGGTAGGGCATGCGGGCCGGGTCCAGCGCCAGTCCGCCGGCCACCGCGTTGGCAAAGTCGGCGTTGTCGTGGTCACCATCGGCGAAGTCGGCCGCCGCCAGCGCGTGGTAGTAGACCTCGGTGCCGTCCTTGTCGGTGATGATGAACTGGCCCAGCTTCAGCTTGGCACAGTCCTTGGCCTTCCACTTGACGCGCAGCGATGCCGGCACGGGCGCGTTGGCGTTGTCGAACTCCACCCAGAACGGCTCGATCAGCAGCTTGGCCTTCTTGTCGGCATCGGACTTCAGCACCCGCACCAGCACCGTGTAGGGTGAACACGGCACGTTGATGTGCGCGCTGCTGCCCGCGCGGGGCTTGAGCATGCCGGCCGCTGCCGTGGACTGTCCGCGCCAATCGTTCAGTGCGTGGCTGGTGTCCACGGCCGCCTTCTGCGCCGTCAGGTCCGCGGGCGCCACCCAGATCGGGTTGGACAGCGCGTCCAGGGCCGCGTAGGTGCAGCTGACGACGCCGTCGGGTTCCTGCGGCGTCACGCTGCAATAGTTGCTGGCATAGACCTCGATGCCCACCTTGTCGGCCCGCTCGGCGATGCCGAGCGGCCGGTAGCTGAGGTCGCAGGCTTCCGTTTCCGGAATGAACCACTTCGACAGGCCCTGGATGCTGACGCCGGTTGCAGGCAGGGTGCGCTTGACCGTCAGCGTGTGGGTCTGCTGCACGGCCAGCGCATTGGCTGCGTACAGTCTGGGAATCCGGACCTTGGTCGCCTTGCCCAGGGCCGGATCGAGCGCCGACAGGCTGCAGTTGCCGGTGTTCAGCGTCTTCATGCCCACGGTCAGGCGCAGCATGTGGTTCACATACTCGTGGGCGGCACTGCCCCAGTTGAAGGCCGCCAGCTCTTCCCACGTGACGAGGGGGCACTGCGCGGCGACGATCGAGGCCAGCGTGTCGTCTGCGACCACCTGATACTCTGCCTGGAACTCAAGGAATCTCGGCATCCCGATCCTTTGCAACACTGCGTGCCAGCCGGATCGATGATAGCCGCCGAGGCCTCAAACTCAAGTTACCGCCCGCGCCCTGCGCGCCGGGGTCGCCGACCATGAAGCAGCAGCTCTCGCCCATCACCGCCGGTCTGTGGCGCCTGCACCAGTGGCACCTGGACGTGTCGGCGCGCGTGCGATGGATCGAGCAGGCCCTGGACCTGGGCATCACCACTTTCGACCACGCCGACATCTACGGCGACTACGCCAACGAGGCGCTGTTCGGCGAGGCCTTGGCCGCTGCGCCGGGGCTGCGCCAGCGCCTGCAGATCGTCACCAAGTGCGGCATCAAACTCGTCAGCCCGCAGCGGCCGGCGCACGCCATCAAGTCCTACGACAGCAGCCGCGCGCATGTGCTGGCCAGCGTGGACGCGTCGCTGCGTGCGCTGCGCACCGACCACATCGACCTGCTGCTGCTGCACCGGCCCGACCTGCTGCTGGCCCCGGACGAACTGGCCGACACCTTCCGCCTGCTGCTGGCGGCGGGCAAGGTGCTGCACTTCGGCGTGTCCAACCACAGCCCGGGGCAGGTCAACCTGCTGCGCAAGCGCCACCCGCTGCTGGCGCACCAGATCGAGTTCTCGCCGCTGCAGATGCAGGCCTTGGCCGACGGCACGCTGGAGCAATGCCTGGACCTGGGCCTGCGCCCGATGATCTGGTCACCGCTGGCCGGCGGCCGGCTGTTCAGCGGCCATGACGAGCAGGCGCAGCGCGTGCGCGATGTGCTGGCCGAACTGGGCGCGGCGCGCGGCGTGTCGGCAGCCACCATGGCCTATGCCTGGATCCTGCGCCACCCCAGCCGGCCCATCCCCATCACCGGCAGCGGCCGCATCGAGGCGCTGCGCGAGGCCGTGGCGGCGCTGTCCATCAAGCTGTCGGCCGAGGACTGGTACCGCGTCTGGCAGGCGAGCATGGGCTACGAAGTGCCCTGAGCGCGTTGCGGCCCGCCACCTGGCTGGCTACCAGCCCGAGAACCGTTCCCAGCGCTGCAGCGCGCCGTTGCTGCCCAGCACCTCGTAGTGGCCGAACTGCGCCGCCGTGGCGCAGGCGTGGTTGGGCAGGATGCGCAGGCGCTGGCCGATGGGAAAGCGCTGCGCCAGAGCGGCATCGGCGTGGCCGTCGCGCCAGGACACGATGCCGTGCTCCTGGTTGGCGCCGCTGACGATCAGGCCGTCGATGGGCTGGCCCTGCTCGTCGCAGACCGCGCCATAGCCCCAGTCCACCGGCTGGTCGGCGGTGCCGCGGTCGCGGCTCAGCGCCATCCAGCCGGCGTCCACCAGCACCCAGCCGCGCGCCGGCTGGTGGCCGATCACGGTAGTCAGTACGGAAAGCGCGATGTCGTCCAGCCGGCATACGCCCAGGCCGTGCATCACCAGGTCGTTGAAGACGTAGACGCCGGCGCGCACCTCGGTCACGTCGTCCAGGCGCTGCGCCGCCAGCGCCGTGGGCGTGGAGCCCACGCTCACGCGCGGGCAGGGCAGGCCGGCCTGGCGCAGGCGCTGGGCGGCGCGCACGCAGCGTGCGCGTTCCTGCTCGGCCATGGCCTGCAGTGCCTGCGGCGAGCGGCATTCGTAGGACGCGCCGGCATGCGTCATCACCCCGCCCAGCACGGCGCCGCCCGCCTGCAGCGCCTGGCCGATCTGCAGCAGCAGCGCCGCTTCGGGGTCCACCCCGGCGCGGTGGCCGTCGGTGTCGATCTCGATCAGCACTTCCAGCCCGGGGCCGGCGGCACACACGGCCTGCGCGGCTTCCAGCGAATCCAGCACCAGCTTCAGGCCGCAGCCGCGCTCGCGCAGCGCCCGCACCTGCGCCAGCCGCGGCAGCGCAATGCCCACGGCGTACAGGATGTCGTCGAAGCCGGCCTCGAAGAAGACCTCGGCCTCCTTCAGCGTGGACACCGTGATGCCGCGCGCACCGGCGGCCTGCATGCGCCGCGCGATCTCGACGCACTTGGCCGTCTTGACATGCGGGCGCAACGCCACGCCCAGCGCGTCCAGGCGCTGCTGCATGCGCAGGATGTTGCGCTGAACGCAGGCCTCGTCCAGCAGGGCGGTGGGGGTGTCCAGGTCTGGCAGCTTCATGCCCGGATGCTAGTGCGCTTCAGGTCGGCGGCGGCGCCTGGCGTGACACCCGCAACGCGTCCACGCTCACCAGCGCCAGCGCTGCCCAGATGAACAGGAAGCCGATGAGCCGGCGGCCGTCGAAGGGTTCGTGGAAGACCCAGATGCCCAGCGCCAGCTGCAGCGTGGGCGACAGGTACTGGATCATGCCCAGCGTGGCCAGCGGCAGGCCGCGCGCGCCGGCGGCAAACAGCAGCAGGGGCAGGGCGGTCAGCGGCCCGGCCAGCAGCATCCAGCCGATGAGCGCCGGGTCGCCCTGGGCCAGCGCGCCGGGGCCGGCCCAGGTCCACCAGGCCAGGGCGGGCACGACGATGGGCGCCAGCAGCAGGGTCTCCAGCGCCAGCCCCTCCAGCGCGCCCAGCGACGCGGTCTTGCGCATCAGCCCGTACACGCCAAAGCTGCAGGCCAGCGTCAGCGCGATCCAGGGCGGGCGCCCCACCAGCCAGCCCAGCCAGCACACGCCCACCGCCGCCAGCGCCACGGCCACCCATTGCGGCTTGCGCAGCTTCTCGTGCAGCACCAGCACGCCCAGCAGCACGTTGACCAGCGGGTTGATGAAGTAGCCCAGGCTGGCCTCGACCACGTGGCCGCGCTGCACCGCCAGGATGTAGACCAGCCAGTTCAGCGCCAGCAGCAGCGCACTGCCGGCAAAGCGCAGCAGCAGCCGCGGCTGGCCGGCCACTGCGCGCAGCCAGGCAAAGCGGCGCAGCCAGGCCAGCAGCGCAAACAGGAACACCAGCGACCAGGCCGAGCGCTGCAGCAGCACCTCCAGCGCCGGCACCGCGGCCACCTGCCGAAAGTACAGCGGGAACAGCCCCCACATGATGAAGGCCAGGGCGGCGAGCAGGGCAGGGTGGCGCATCGGCCGGCGCATTGTCGCCCTGCGCCTGTCGCCGCCAGAATGACCGCATGACGACGCCAGGTGCTGCCATCCCGCGCGTGCTGGCGGCCGAGGCCGTGTCCAACTTCGGCAGCATGCTCAGCCGCCTGGCCATCCCCTGGCTGGCCGCGCTGGTGCTGCAGGCCACGCCGGCGCAGATGGCCGCGCTGCTGCTGGCCGACGTGGCCGCCGCCGGCCTGGGCGCGGTGCTGCTGGGCGCCTGGGTCGAGCGCCGCGGCAAGCGCGCGCTGATGCTGGCGGCCGACGGGGCGCGTGCCGCGCTGCTGGGCCTGCTGGCGCTGGCGGCCTGGCAGGGCTGGCTGGGATGGGCCGGCCTGCTGCTGGCGGCTGCCGCCAGCGGGCTGTGCACGGTGTTGTTCGAACTGGCGCGATCAGCCTGGATGGCCCAGGCCGTGGCGGCGGACGATCTGCCGCGGCGCAACGCGCAGTTGTCGCTGGCCGCCAGCCTGTCGGAGACCGCCGCCTTTGCCTTGGGCGGCTGGCTCTACCAGGGCCTGGGCGCGGTGGGCGCGCTGGCGGTGGACGCCTGCAGCTACATCGGCTCGGCGCTGTGCCTGCGCGGCGTGCCCGAAGTGCCGCGCGCAAAGGCTGCCACGCCCGCGCCGGGCAGCGCCTGGCAAGCCTGGCGTGCCGAGGTCGCCGCCGGCCTGCGCGCGATCGCCGCCCACCCGGGGCTGCGCGCGCTGGCGTTGGTTGAGGGCCTGCTGGCCTTCGGCATGGCCTTGTCGGGCACGGCCTACATGATCTTCGTCAGCCGCGACAGCGCGCTGCCCACCGGCCTGCTGGGGATGATCTTCGCGATGGGTGGCCTCGGGTCGGTGCTGGGTGCGGCGCTGGCGCCGCGGCTGGGCCGGCACCTGGGCGCCGGGCGCAGCATGACGCTGGGCCTGGGCCTGCATGCGCTGGGCCTGCTGTGCGTGCCGCTGGTGCCGGGCCCGGGGATGTGGGCGGTGGCGTTGCTGTTGACCCAGCAGATCGTGGGCGACGCCGGCCACACGCTGTACGGGGTGCACGAGCGCACGCTGCGCCAGACCGCGGTGCCGGCAGCGCTGCTGGCCCGCACCGATGCCGGCATCCGCGGCGTGGGCCACGCCGCCACCCTGGCCGGCGCGCTGGCCGGTGCCGCGCTGGGCACGACTGTTGATGCGCGCGGCCTGCTGTGGCTGGCGGCGGCCGTGGGCATTGCTGCGGCGCTGTGGGCCGCGCTGCGGTTGGCGCCGCGTTGACGCCTGACGAATTGCCGGCCGTCAGCGCAGTTCGCCGTCCAGGTAGAGCCAGCGCCCGCCTTCGCGCACGAAGCGGCTGGTCTCGTGCAGGCGCTGGGCGCGGCCGCCCTGCTTGCTGCGCGCAACGAACTCCACCGTGGCGTGGTCCTCGTCCTGGCGCAAGTGGCAGCGCACCTCCAGGCCCAGCCAGCGCAGCCCGGGCTCGAAGGCGATGGCCTGGGCCGGCCGCGTGCTGGCATGCCAGGTGTCGCGCAGGTAGTCGCCCAGGCCGAGCACGAAGGCGCTGTAGCGCGAGCGCATCAGGGCCTCGGCATTGGGGGCCTGCAGATGCAGCGCGCCGGCATGCCAGCGGCCGCAGCAATCGGCGTAGCGGCGCGCCGGGTCGCAGGGGCAGGGGGTGTCCATGCGGGCATTCTGATCGCCTTGCTAGACTGGCCCGCACTCCTTGGAGACCCGCCATGTTCGACCCCCAGGCCCCGGCCCTGCTGGACCCGCAGGCGCGCGCGCTGATCGACCTGATCATCCAGCGCGGGCTGCCGCCGGTGCACACGCTCAGCGCAGCCGAGGCCCGCCGCATGTACCTGGAGCGCCGTTTCTTCACCCAGCCGGCGCCGCCGCCGTTGCCCGAGGTACGCGCGCTGCGCAGCGCGGGCGGCGTGCCGCTGCGCCTGTACCGGCCGGCGGTGGGCGGCGAGGCGGTGCTGGTGTACTTCCACGGCGGTGGCTGGGTCATCGGCGACCTGGAAACCCACGATGTGTTGTGCCGCCAGCTGTGCCTGGCCAGCGGCGCCAGCGTGGTCTCGGTGGACTACCGGCTGGCTCCCGAGCATCCCTTTCCGGCCGGCTTCGACGACTGTCTGGAGGCCACGCGCTGGCTGCGGCAAGAGGCCGCGGCGCTGGGCCTGGACCCGGCGCGCCTGGCCGTGGGCGGCGACAGTGCCGGCGGCAATCTGGCCGCGGCCGTGTGTCTGGCGATGCGCGACGCGGGCGAGCCGCTGCCGGCCTATCAGCTGCTCATCTACCCGGCTACCGACCAGCGCGCCGGCACACCGTCGCACCAGGCCTGTGGCCAGGGCTACCTGCTCACCGCCGACAGCATCAGCTACTACCGCGGCCACTACCTGCCTGAAGTGGCGCAGTGGACCGACTGGCGCGCCAGCCCGCTGCTGGCGGCCAGCCACGCCGGGCTGCCGCCGGCGCTGGTGCTGACGGCCGGCTACGACCCGCTGCGCGACGAAGGGCGGCAGTACGCCGACGCGTTGTCGGCCGCCGGAACGCCCGCGCAGTACGTGTGCTTCGAGCGTCAGATCCACGGCTTCATCACCATGAGCAAGGTGCTGACCGAAGCGCGCTCGGCCGTGGCCCTGTGCGGGGCGGCGCTGCGCGAGGCCCTCAGCCCGCCGGCGGCCTGAGCAGGGCCCGGTTCTCCGGGGATTCCGGCCGCAGCAGCGCCCGGAAGGGCGCGAACAGCCAGGACCGCATGCTGATCACCAGCGTGTAGGCCTGGCGGTCGCCCGGCGGCAGCTTCTGGTCGGCGAGGTGCTGCTGCGCGAAGTCTTGTGCCAGGCGCTGCAGCCGGTCGTTGAACAGCGCCGCATGTGCCGGGCTGATCTGGCCGTGCACCAGGGTCGGCATCTCGCCCGCGCCGTCGAAGCCGCCGTCAAAGAAGTCGCCCATGGCGTGGCGGCGAAAGAACTCCATCACCGGGCCGTTGGGCAGCCAGCGGAAGGTCTTGTCCACCTCAGCCGCGTGGGGCTGGTGGCCGGGCCGGCGCTGGCGCCGACAGCGGTGACGCCCGAGCGGCTGCGCGAACGCGTGGCCGGGTTGCTGACGGCTTGATGAACGGGCTTTACGGGTAATCCCGAGCAGCCAAGCGCGCCGCCTTGTCGTGTCATCGCGCCGTCGTCACCCAGGAGTCTGAGATGCGTCCCATCCAAATCGTTGCCCGCACCACCGCCGTTGCCGCCGTCGCCTTGCTGGCCGGCTGCGCCACCGTGCCGTCCACCGGCCCTCTGAGCTTCTTCGTCACCAGCGTAGGTTCCGGCAAGGGTGCCGACCTCGGTGGCCTGACCGGCGCCGACGCGCATTGCCAGAACCTGGCCATGACGGCCGGGGCCGGCAAGCGCCAGTGGCGCGCCTACCTCAGCAACAGCGCCGTCCAGACCACCGCGGCCGTGCACGCGCGCGACCGCATCGGCAAGGGCCCCTGGTACAACGCCAAGGGCGTGCTGATCGCGGCCAACGTCGCCGACCTGCACAACGGCAACAACATCACCAAGGTCACGGCGCTGACCGAGACCGGCGCCGTCGTCAACGGCCGCGGCGACACGCCCAACATGCACGACGTGCTGACGGGCTCGCGCCCCGATGGCACGGCGCTGTCGCCCAACCCCAACATGACCTGCGGCAACTGGACGCAAAGCGGTGACGGCGCGGCCATCGTCGGCCACCACGACCGCACTGGCCTGAGCACCGATCCCTGGGCGCTGTCGTGGAACTCGTCGCACCAGTCGCGCGGCTGCAGCATGGACCAGCTCAAGGCCAGCGGCGGCGCCGGCCTGTTCTACTGCTTCGCGGCCGACTGAGGCAGCGGCGGGCCGGCCTCAGGGCCGGCTCCATCGGGCATCGATGGCCTGCAGCGTGGCCAGCGCCGGCCCGGCCAGCGCCACGTCCTGCGGTCGTTGCACCGCCGGCTCTTGCGGGTTGATGCGGATCAGCGTGGCGCCGTGGCGGCGCAGCAGTTCCTGGCTGAAGAAACGCACCGAGGGTACGGCGGTGCCGGCGCCGATCTCCAGCACCACCAGACGGCGCGCGCCCTGCAGCCACTGCATCAGGCGTGCGTCCTGCTCGTCGCTGCGGTGCCCGACCCAGGCGCCGTCGCCGAACATCAGGATGTTGGGCCGTGCCAGCGCGCCGCAGTGCGGGCAGGTGGGGGCGGCGTTGCGCAGGGTGCAGCTGGCTTCATCCACGTCGGGCACGAAGTCGTCGGCCGGCCAGATGGCATCGCTGCAAGGCCGCGTGCACTGCAGGTGGTGGATGGAGCCGTGGCATTCGGTCACGCGCTCGGGCTCGAATCCGGCGGCCTGGAAATGGCCGTCCACGTTGGACGTGAACGCGGCGCAGCCCTTGTCCAGGCGCTGGCCCCATTGCCGCAGCAGCGCAAAGCCGAGGTGCGGGTGCGTGCGCCGGTACAGCGCCAGGCGGTGGCCGTAGAAGCCCCAGGCCAGCGCCGGGCTGCGCTCAAAGGTCAGCGGGCTGGCCACCCGCTCGAAGTCCAGGCCTTGCCGGCCCAGCGCCGGGTAGACCTTCCAGAAACCGCCCGGCCCGCGAAAGTCGGGCAGGCCCGAATCGATGCCCATGCCGGCGCCGGCGCCCACCAGCAGGGCATCGGCCTGGGCGATCAGATCGGCGGCGGCAGCGATGGCGGCCAGGGTGGGGGGTGCAGGCTTGTTCATCGCCGCGCAGTGTAGGCAGGCGTCGGCGTGCGGCTGCGGCGGGGCCGTGTGAAAGATGCGCTCGATATACTGCCCCGGCCCCTGGCCACCGTGGCAAAAGCTGCTCACCATGTCGTCCGCTCCCTTGTTCCAAGACCCGCCGGCAGCGCCCGGCCCGCGCCCGTGAGCCTGCTGCCGCAAGACCACCCCGAGCGCTTTTCGCTGGCCGAGGAAGTGCATGCACGGCCGCCCGAGGCCCTGCCCACCCCGTCACGTGCCAGTTACCTGGCGCTGCTCGTGGATGCCGACGAACGCGAGCGCGAAAGCGCCCACCTGGCGCGGCTGTGCGAGCGCCATGCCGTGCCAGGCCCGTCGCGCGACGCCACGCATTTCAGCGCCCGGCTGGGCGGCCTGCGCGTCAAGTGGGAGCGTCACGGCGAGTTCTCGTCCTGGACCCTGGTCGCCCCCGGTGCCGAACGCGCAGCCTTTGCCGAACCCGCCGCGGCCTTGCTGCCCGAGGGCTGGCTGAGTGGCCTGCCCGGCCTGACGCTGATGTCGGCCCACGCGGTGCTGGTCGAGGCGCCGCCGCAGCCGCCCGACGATGCCGAGCTGTCACGCCACTTCGAGGACCACCTGGTCGTGGGCGCCGAGACCGCCGATGGCGATGCCCAGGTCTACACCGATTTCCGCATCCACGCCGACGGCTTCTCGCGCTTCCTGGTGCTGGGCCGTCGCGGGTTTCAAGCGCGCGCGGCCGGGCGCCTGGTGCAGCGCCTGTTCGAGATCGAGTCCTACCGCATGATGGCCTTGCTGGCCCTGCCCATCGCGCGCCGCCAGGCGCCGCGCATCGTGGCCATCGAGGGTGCCCTGGCGACGCTCACCGACGGCATCGCGCGCGACGAAGGCGACGACGAGTCGCTGCTGCACGAGCTCACGCGGCTGGCGGCCGAGGTCGAGAGCGGCCTGGCCGCCAGCCAGTTCCGCTTTGGCGCCTGCCGCGCCTATGCCGAGCTGGTGCGCACGCGCATCGCCGAGCTGCGCGAGACGCGCATCGCCGGCCTGTCCACCATAGGCGGCTTCATGTCCCGGCGCTTCGAGCCGGCGGTGGCCACCTGCCTGACGGTGTCGTCGCGGTTGCACGACTTGTCCGAGCGCGTGGCCCAGGCCAGCGCGCTGCTGAGCACGCGCGTGGACATCGCTCGCGAGCAGCAGAACCAGGCGCTGCTGGTGTCCATGAACCGGCGCGCGCGCCTGCAATTGCGCCTGCAGCAGACGGTGGAAGGCCTGTCGGTGGCGGCCATCGCCTACTACCTGGTGGGCCTGGTGGGCTATCTGTCCAAGGGCCTGAAGGCGGCCGGCGCGCCGCTGGACGCCGAGCTGACCATGGGTCTGGCGGTGCCGGTGGTGGCCGCCGTGGTCTACCTGGCCGTGCGCCGCGCGCGCAGGCACATCGTCGACGACGGACACTGAAATGAAGCCCCCACGCTCGCTTCGCTCGCTGCCCCCCGAGGGGGCCGTCAGTACCTTCGGAACGGCCGGGCGGTACTGACATGACTGGCCCCCTGCAAGGCCTGCGCGTCATCGAACTGGCCGGCATCGGCCCGGTGCCGCTGGCCGGCATGCTGATGTCCGACCTGGGCGCCGACGTGATCCGTGTCGACCGGCCGGTGCCCAGCGGTCTGGGCCTGGCCATGGACCGCCGCCACGATGTCAACGCGCGCGGGCGGCGCTCGGTGGTGCTGGACCTGAAGTCGGCCGCCGGGCGCGAGGCCTGCCTGCGCCTGACCGACGGCGCCGATGCGCTGCTCGAAGGCCTGCGCCCCGGCGTCACCGAAAGCCTGGGCCTGGGCCCGGCCGACTGCCAGGCGCGCAACCCGGCGCTGGTCTACGGCCGCATGACCGGCTTCGGCCAGACCGGCCCGCTGGCCAGCGCGGCAGGGCACGACCTCAACTACATCGCGCTGACCGGCGTGCTGGACGCCATCGGCCCGGCCGGCGGTGCGCCGCTGCCGCCGCTCAACCTGGTGGGCGACTACGGCGGCGGCGCCATGTTCCTGGCCTTCGGCGTGCTGGCCGCGCTGTTCGAGCGCCAGCGCTCGGGCCGCGGCCAGGTGGTGGATGCGGCCATGGTCGACGGCACCTCGGCGCTGGCCTCCATCTTCCACGGGCTGCGCGCCGGCGGCAGCTGGAACGAGCCGCGCGGCCACAACCTGCTGGATGGCGGCGCGCCGTTCTACGCCTGCTACCAGACCGCCGACGACGCCTGGGTCAGCGTGGCCGCGCTCGAGCCCAAGTTCTTTGCGTTGCTGGCGCAGGCGCTGGCGCTGGAGCCGCGCTTCGTGCAGCGCCAGTACGACCGCCGCCTGTGGCCCGAGATGCGCGCGGCAATCGCCGCCGCGTTGCGCCAGCGCCCGCGCGCCGAGTGGTGTGCGCGGCTGGAAGGCACGGACGCCTGCTTCGCCCCGGTGCTGAGCCTGGCCGAGGCGTCGTCGCACGCGCATGCGCAGGCCCGCGGCGCCTTTGTCGAGGTCGACGGCGTGCTGCAGCCCGGCCCCGCGCCGCGCTTCGACCGCACACCGGCCGGCACGCCGCGCCCGGCGCCCGAGCCCGGCCAGCACACGGCCGAGGTGCTGCGCGAGGCCGGCCTGTCCGAGGCCGAGATCGCGGCACTGCTGGCCGCCGGAGCACCGCGCTGAACCCGCCGCAGCCCACGTCGCCCCACACGTCGACCTACACGCCGGCCGCGGGCGCGCGCTGCGCCGCATCGCTGCTGCTGCTGCGTGATACGGCCGACGGCCCCGAGGTGCTGATGCTGCGCCGCGCCGAGCGCGACGGCGATCTGCGCAGCGGCGCCGCGGTCTTCCCCGGCGGCGTGCTCGACGCGCGCGACCGCCTGGCGCACGGCCTGTGCGAGGGCAGCGACTGCGTCGATGACGCCGCCTGGAGCGCGCGCCTGGGCCTGGCCGAAGGCGGCCTGGACTACGTGGTGGCGGCGCTGCGCGAGACCTTCGAGGAAGTGGGCCTGCTGCTGGCCCGGGGTGACTTCGACCTGGCCGCGCTGCAGCCCTGGCGCGACCGGCTGCAGGACGGCAGTGCCTCGATGTCCGAGCTGTGCCACGCCGCCAACCTGCGCCTGGATGCCGGGGCGCTGAGCTACCACGGCCACTGGCTCACCCCGCCGGGTGTGGCCAAGCGCTTCGACACGCGCTTCTTCATCGCCCGCGCGCCGGCCGGCCAGGTGGCGCAGGCCGACATGGGCGAGGCGCTGGAGCTGATGTGGTTGACGCCGCACGCGGCGCTGGACCCGGCGCGCAGCCTGACGCTGCTGCCGGTGACGCGCCACACGCTGCAGGACCTGGCACGCTTCGACAGCACCGACGCCGCCTTGGCCGAGGCCGCCACGCGGCGCGAGATCCGGCTGATGATGCCGCGCATCTCGGCCTCGTCGCGCGGGCGGCGCATCCTGCTGCCGCACGAACTGCCCTATGCCGAGGTCGGCCGGCTGGACCCCGAAGGCCGCGGCGACGTCTGGAGCGAACTGCGCGCGGGCCATGCGGTGCGCCTGTCGCCGCGCATCCTGCGCGTCACCGCGCCCAACCCCGGCCCCATGACCGGCCCGGGCACCAACAGCTACCTGGTGGGCGAACCCGGCCACTGGACGGTGATAGACCCCGGCCCGCAAAGCGATCAGCACCTGCAGGCCTTGCTGCATGCGGCCGACGGCGGCATCCGGCGCATCCTGGTCACGCACACGCACCGCGACCATTCGCCCGGCGCGCGCGCCCTGGCGCAGGCCACGGGCGCGCCGGTGCTGGGCCGCGTGGCCGACCATCCCCCATGGCAGGACGAGCACTTCGCGCCGCATGAACTGCTGCAAGGCGGTGAGCGTCTGGCACTGGCCGACGGCGCCACGCTGCGCGTGATCCACACGCCCGGCCATGCCTCCAACCACCTGTGCTATCTGCTGGAGGAAGAGCACACGCTGTTCACCGGCGACCATGTGATGCAGGGCTCGACCGTGGTCATCAACCCGCCCGACGGCGACATGGCGGCCTACCTGGCGGCGCTGCGCGCGCTGCTCGATCTGGACCTGCACTGGCTGGCGCCGGGCCACGGCTTCCTGGTGGGAGCGCCGCACGAGGCCGTGCGCGCTTTGATTGCCCACCGGCTGCGGCGCGAGGCGCGCGTGCTGCAGGCGCTGCGCGACGTCGGCCCGGCCAGCGCCACGGCGCTGCTGGCGCGTGTCTACGACGACGTGCCGACCGCGATCCACGCGGTGGCGGCGCGCTCGCTGCTGGCGCACCTGCTCAAGTTGCAGGCCGAAGGCGCGGCGCGCTGCGCAGGCGAGCACTGGTCGGCTGCCTGAACGCCTGCGGGCTCAGGGTTTGGCTGCGTCCAGGCTCTGGATCAGCGCCGGCGTGACCTGATCGAAGTGCAGGATCTGCCGCCCCTTGTGGTCCTTGCGGAAATCCGCCGCGTCCTCGGCACTGGCCAGCGGGACCAGTTCGTTGCCCATCGGGCCGAGCACGTCGGATCCCTGCACGAACCAGGCCTTGCGCGCATCGATCCGCTTGAGGCCGTAGAACTCGGTCACGAAGACGCCGGCCACGTCTTCGCTGCGATGCCCGGGGATGAATTTGCCGAGATTGAGCAGCGCCTTGAACAAGTCCTTCGGCCCGTCGAAGTGATGGCTGTGCCCGTCCTTCCAGACGATGGTGGCCACCCAGTGGGGGTACTTGGAGACCATCATCCCGCACACCGGGCACAGGTCGCGCGCGCCCGGCGGCGGCGGTGCGGCAAGCGCCTGCGCGCAGTCGGGCGCGACCAGGCCCACGCCGGCCAGCGCCAGGCACAGCGCCCGCCGCTGCGCGCAGGCCGGCCCCAGGCTCAAGACTTCTGCTCCATCGCCCGGCGCCGCCGCTCCTCGCGGTTCTTGCGGATGCGGCTCACGTCCTGCGCCATGTCGGTGTAGGCCGCCAGCAGCGCCTGCTCGAACTTGACGATCTCGCCGCCGTTGGCGGCGCGTGCGGCGGTGGCCGCGGCGGGGTCGCCGTAGGCCACCTTGCTGTTGCCGGTCATCACGCCGGGCAGCTTGCTGCCGACGAGAAAGCTCGCCTTGCCGACGTCGACCAGCGGCTTCACCTCGTCGGCCGAGGCGTTGTCGCCGACCCAGATCGCGACCGGCTCGCGGTCGATGTTCAGCGACAGGCTGATGGCGCCGCAGTGCAGCGAGCAGGTGCCGTCGGCCAGGTGGTCGCTGTACTGCACGAGCATGCGCGCGTGGTGGAACTGCCGCCTGGACATGCCGCAGTACGGGCACTTCGGGAACTTCTCGATGTCGTTGACCTGTGCCGCCGCATCGGCGGGCCGCTTGGGCATGAACTGGGCGGGCGTGCCATCGGTCGTGGCGCTGCCCTGCGCCGAGGCGCTGCCCGCGGCTGCCAGCGAGCCGAACAAGGCCGGCAGCGAGATTGCGAGTCTTCGATCCATTTCGAGGTCCTTTGCTTGACGGGGTTGAAGGTGTCGACCCGCCCTACTCGAGCAGGATCAACGATGAGCGCCAGACCAGCACGGTGGCGATGGCGGCAAACAGGACATGCCCCACCAGGGCGGCCCGCGCCAGGCTGGCCGAGGCGCGCGGGATCACCTGCGTGAGGCCCGGCACGCGCGCGAAGGCCTGGATGGCCCCCAGGCCCAGGCCGCAGGCGGTGGCCAGGAACAGCGGGCCGTACAGCGCATAGCCCAGGAAGTGGAACTCGTCCTTGAGCAGGCAGAAGGGGCAGTGGTGGTGCGGGTGCTCGTAGACGTAGAGCGAGACGAAGGACACGATTCCGGTCAGGCCGGCCGCAAAGTTCACGGCGGTGGCCGTCGCTGCCAGCCAGGCGCCACGTCCGCTGCGCACGAAGTAGGCCGTGCTCGCGATGGTGGCGGCCAGGCTGCCGTAGAACAGGGCCATGGCCGGCCGCGGCGCCAGTGCGGCGATGTCGCCCGACAGGCTCTTGTTCTCACCCGAGAACAGGCTGCCGCAGCACGAGGTGATGACGTCGGCATTGAGGTTGGCGAAGTACTGCCACTGCAGCGCCAGCACCGCGGCCATGGCCGGCGCCAGCAAGGCCAGCAGGGCGTACTTGACGCGCACCAGGGGATAGTTGCGCGCCTGGTTGTCGACCTGGTTGATTTGCAGCCACGTCGCCGCCAGGAAGAACATGCCGATCTGCGCACCCAGCGCCGGGAAGCCCCAGTCGTTGGCCTGCAGCGTGCCCACGGCACACATGGCGCCCACGAACATCACGGCCATGCGGTCGGCGTTGAAGATGAACAGCAGCAGCGCGCCGATCTGCAGCGCCATGACGAAGGTCACGAGCGTCGAGAACAGGTAGGTCCTGCGTTCCAGCTGCAGTTGCCGCTCGGAGCCGCTGCGGATGTCCCAGTGGCGCATCACCTCCCAGGCAAACGGCATGCACAGCAGCAGCATCAGCAGGCCCAGCGCCGACGCCGAGAGCAGGGCCAGGATGGCGGGCTGGAAGATCACGGCTCGCCCAGCCTGCCGTCGCGCATCGACACCACCCGGTGCACGGCCTGCGCCTCCACCAGCAGAGGGTCGTGGCTGGTCAGGATCACCGTGCGCCCTTCGTCGCTCAGCTCTTCGAGCATGGCGATGAACTGGCGCGACAGCGCGGTGTCCAGGTTGGCGGTGGGCTCGTCGGCGATGACCACCGCGGGGTCGTTGATGAGCGCGCGGGCGATGGCCACCCGCTGCTGCTCGCCGCCCGACAGCCACTCCACATTGGCCGCCGCGCGGTGGCCCAGCTTCAGCCGATCGAGCAGCCGCTCGGCCTTGTCCTTGACTTCGCGATGCGGGCGGCCGCTGGGAAACGTGGGCAGCATCACGTTGGTCAGCGCCGACAGCCCCTTGATCAGGTTGAACTGCTGGAAGACGAAACCGAAGCTGCGCCGCCGGATGTCGGTGAGGAACTTCTCGGGCAGGCCGGAGATGTCCTCGCCGTTCAGCGACACGCGCCCGGCCGTGGGCCGCGACAGGCAGCCCAGGATCGTCAGCAGCGTGGTCTTGCCCGAACCGCTGGGCCCGCGCAGCAGGGTCACGCGCCGCGCTTCGATGTGCAGGTCGATGCCGTTCAGGGCCCAGTACTCGTTGGTACGGCCCTGGTTGAACACCTTGCGGATGGAACTGAGTTCGATCATGAGCGCATCACCGCGTCGGGGTCGGTCGTGGCGGCTTTCCAGATCGGCACCATCACGGCCGCGACGTAGGGCACCACGGTGAAGAAGAAGAGCGTCGCCACCGTGACCCCGTCGATGCGCGGCGACAGCGCGAACTCGGGATACAGCGTCGACCAGCCCTTGAGCACCGGCTCGAACAGCCCGCCGTGGAAATACGCGACGTGGACATAGGCGGCACAGAAGCCGAACAGGAAGGCGCCGGTCGAGATCAGCGTGCCTTCCCAGAACTTCATGCGCATCACATCGGCCGTCTCCCAGCCGATGGCCTTGAGGATGCCGATCTCGCGCTTCTCGTCGGCCGACAGGCCCGCCGCCTTGTCCCAGGCCAGGATGGCAAACGCCGCCAGCGCGCCGACGGTGGCGGCCAGCGCCAGGCCTTCGCGCCAGTCGAACACCGAGGCGTAGGTGCGGATCATCTCTTCGCGCAGGATGGGCCGCGAATCGGGCAGGTTCTGCGCCAGCTTGGCAGAGACGTTGCGCACCTCCAGCGGGTTGGCCACCGACAGGGCGATGTCGGTGTAGTGCCCCGCCGGAAAGTCGAAGAAGCGCCGGAAGTCGGCCTCGCCGATGAGCACCAGATCGGCGCTGGCCAGTTCCGACTCGTAGGGCAGGATCGAGTCCACCATAAACGACATCAGCGCGCCCGAATAGCTGCGCAGCGAGATCGAACTGCCCGGCTCCAGCCCGCGCGCCCGCGCCAGCGTGGCGCCAACCTGCAGGCGCCCGGCCGGGGGTTCGCTTTCGGGCACGAGGAAGGTGTAATTGACCCTGATGACGGGGTCGAAGAAGTAGCCCCAGAGCCGCGGGCGTACCTGTTGCACGCCGCGGATCTTGCCGATGCGCTCGACGTAGCCCGGCGGTATCAGGTCGTGCCGGCCGGCGATCATGCGCTGCACCACGATCTCGGGCGCTCCCGCCAGCACGGCGGTGGCCTCTTCGCGCAGCGCATGCGTGAACAGCATGATCGAGGCCAGCGCGAACACCAGCAGTGCGTAGACGATCGCCAGGCCGGCGCTGCGTGCCCTGCGGCGCGCCAGCGAGGCGAGCGCGAAGTCGATGAGGCTGCGCTGACGCTCAATCCAGGTGTGCATGGGGTGGCGGCACCAGACTGCCGGTTGGGAAGTGTTCCAGTGCCAGCGGGTGGTCCTGGAACGGGGCATGGAGGTCCGCCATCGCCAGGTGGCGGGTGTAGCGTGCTTCGTTGAACAGCGCCAGATCCGTCAGCCCCAGCGTGCGGGTCAGCTCGGTCGTGGCCGCCGTGCGCGGCGCGCGTTCGCCGCGCAGGCGCTGCGCATCCAGCACGGCGCCCACGAGCAGCGCCCCGCCGGCGAGCAGCACACCGATGGCGACTGCCGATGGCCTGGGCGTCACAGCTGGGCCCCGATCGCGTCGGCCACCACCTGGGCGGTGGCGTCGAAGGCGATCACGCTCTTGAGCCGGCCGTCGGGTCCTATCAGGTAGGTCTGCGCGCTGTGGTCGACGGCATACGAGCCGTCGGCCTGGGGCGGCTGCCGCTGGATGGGCGCGCCGTACTGGCGACCGATGTTGTCGACCTCGGCCGGCGTGCCCGTGAGCCCCAGCATCTGCGGGTGGAACATCGCCACGTAGTCCTTCATCTTCTGCGGCGTGTCCCGCGCCGGATCGACCGAGACCATGAGCAGGCGCACACGCGCGCGGGCAGCGGGTTCCAGCAGCCGCAGCGCCTGCACGCCGATGGTGGGCGTGACGGGGCAATGGTCGGGGCAGTTCGTGTAGCCGAAGTACATCAGCACCACCTGGCCGCGTGCGGACTTCAGCTCGAAGGGGCCGGCGTCGGTCTGCAGCACGAAGTCGCCCCCGGCGGGCGGGGCGGCCGCATCGGCGCCCGGCTTTGAGCAGCCCGACAGTGCGCCGACCAGGGCCGCCACCGTGGTGAGCAGCAGCGTGCGGCGGCCGGGCAGGGTGGCCGCGCCCTGCGCGCGGGCCGCGGTGCGGGCACGGGGTCGGGCAGCTTCGGGCGCGCACTGGCGCCCATGCGGTGTACGTTCGATGGACACGGTTCCCCCCAACAGGGCATTCGGGTTCGGGCAGCCGCTTGCGGCAGCCCAGGGCAGGGCCTGCGCGATGGCGCAGGGCCTTGCAGCTCAGCGCTGGGGCGCGGCAGCCGCTGCGCCGTCAACAGGCGCCGGCAACCGGCCTGCGCGCGCCTAACCCAGGGTGGGTGGTGCGCGTGACCGGGCCGTCAGCCAGACCGACGGCCGCGGCTTGAACGCGGCCTGGACGGGCGGCCGCTCGTGGGCAGCTTCGACCGCGAACGCGAGGCTGCCCATCTGCAGCAGACCCGGGCTGCTGCCGTGCACCGCGCAAAACGCGCATTGCGGGTTCATCGGCGACGTGGGGTCAGGCGCGGCCTGCGGCGAACCAGGCGAGTGATCTGCGCCTGCAGGCATCACCATGCCCGTGACGCCGCAGATGCGCAGGGCCTCGGCTTCCTGCGGACTGAAGACCAGCGCGCGTGCGATCAGCGGCATGAGCGAGCCCAGCACCAGCACCACGAGGCACAGCCATGCGGTTCGACTACGACGAGTCAGGTACGGGCTCACGCGGACCAGTGTAGAAGGGCCTCGAGCGTCGGCGCTAGACATAGGTCAAGCTCGCAAGGCCCGGCGCATGGCCCAGCTGTTTTCCGGGCATGGGCACACGCATGCGCTAGCCCGGTTCTCGCGCCGCGCCGGGCGCCTGCCAGCGGCCGTCGATCAGCAGTTCGTGCGGCCTGAACTGCGCCTTGTAGGCCATCTTGGGGCTCTGGTCTATCCAGTAGCCCAGGTAGACATGGGGCAGCTTGAGCGCCCTGGTCTGCTCGACCTGCCAGACCACGCTGAAGCTGCCGTAGCTGGCGGCGGCATCGGGCTCGTAGAAGGTATAGACGGCCGAGATGCCGTCGCCCAGCACGTCCAGGATGGACACCATGCGCAGCGTGCCCAGCGTGCCAACGGGCGCCGGTTCACGAAACTCCACCAGGCGCGAATTGACGCGGCTCTGCAGCAGGAACTGCGTGTACTGGTCGACGCTGTCGTGGTCCATGCCGCCGCCGCTGTGGCGCCCGGCCTGGTAGCGCAGGTAGAGCTCGTAGTGCTCGGGCACGAAGCCCAGGCGCAGCACGCGTGACTGCAGCCCGGCGTGCCGGCGGCGCGCGCGGCGCTGGCTGCGCGTGGGCTGGAAGCGGTCGACCAGGATGCGCAGCGGCACGCAGGCGCGGCAGCCGTCGCAATAGGGGCGGTAGGTGAACATGCCGCTGCGCCGGAAGCCGCTGGCCACCAGGCCCGAATAGGTGTCGGCATTGATCAGGTGGCTGGGCGTGGCCACCTGCGAGCGGGCCTGCCGGTCGGGCAGGTAGCTGCAGGGGTAGGGGGCCGTGGCATAGAACTGCAACGACCGCAGCGGCAGATCCTTGAGGTGTGTCACCGGGGCGTCAAGTGCTTTGCGGCGCCCGGTCCTCCATCAGGTCCCAGGCCGAATCATCATAGGTCCAATCGAGCGCCGGCGTGGCCGGCACGGCCTGCGCCAGGTGCGCCTGGAAGGCCTGGCGTGAAATCTCGCGCGCTCCGAAGGACGCCAGGTGCGCGGTGTTCTGCTGGCAGTCGATCAGCGCCACGCCGCGCGCACGGCAGGCGGCCACCAAGCCGGCCAGCGCGATCTTGGATGCGTCGGTGCGGTGCGCGAACATCGATTCGCCGAAGCACATGCGGCCGATGGCCACGAAGTACAGGCCGCCGACCAACTGCCCGTCGATCCAGGTCTCGGCGCTGTGCACGAAGCCGTGGCGGTGCCAGGCGGTGTAGGCCGCCACCATGGCCGGCACGATCCAGGTGCCGTCCTGGCCCGGCCGCGGCGTGCGCGCGCAGGCGTGGATGACCTGCTCGAAGGCGCTGTCGAAGCGCAGTTCGCAGCCCGGCGTGCGCCGGAAGCGGCGCAGCGTCTTGCGCAGTGAATGCGAGACGCTGAATTCGGCCACCGGCAGCACCATGCGCGGGTCGGGGCTCCACCACAGCACCGGCTGGCCCGGGCTGTACCAGGGAAAGATGCCCTGGCGGTAGGCCTCTTCCAGGCGCCGCGGTGTGACGCGGCCGCCGGCGGCCAGCAGACCGGGGGCGTCGCTGTCATGGCCCAGCGCGCTGTCGGGCGGCGGCAGCGGCTGGGCGTCTTCGATCCAGGTCAGCATGGTCCCGTCAGCGGTCGGCCCCCAGGGTCTGCCACAGGAAGCTGTATTCCAGCGCCGCCATCTGCGCCAGCTGGGCGTTGTCGGCGGCGCCACCGTGGCCGCCCTCGATGTTCTCCCAGTACAGCGGGCCGTAGTCCAGCTCGCGCATGCGCGCCGCCATCTTGCGGGCGTGGCCGGGGTGCACGCGGTCGTCGCGCGTGCTGGTGGTGAACAGCACGCGCGGCAGCTTCTGCCCCGCCCTGAGGTTCTGGTAGGGGCTGTAGCGCGCGATGAAGGCCCAATCCTGCGGCAGGTCGGGGTTGCCGTATTCGGCCATCCACGAGGCACCGGCCAGCAGCTTGTGGAAGCGCTGCATGTCCAGCAGCGGCACCTGGCACACCACGGCGGCGAACAGCTCGGGCCGCTGCAGCATCACCGCGCCCACCAGCAGGCCGCCGTTGCTGCCGCCCTGCATGCCCAGGCGCGCCGGGCGTGTGACCTTGCTGGAGATCAGGTCCTCGGCCACGGCGGCGAAGTCGTCGTAGCTCTTCTGCTTGTGCTCGCGCAGCGCCGCCTGGTGCCAGCCGGGGCCGAACTCGCCGCCGCCGCGGATGTTGGCCAGCACGAAGACGCCGCCACGCGCCGTCCAGATGCGGCCGCGCGCGCCCGAGTACCAGGGCTTCATGCTGATTTCGAAGCCGCCGTAGCCGTACAGCAGCGTGGGGTTGTCGCCGTCGGCCCGGGCGCCCCGGGGCCAGATGATGAAGTAGGGCACGCGCGTGCCGTCCTTCGACTTGGCAAAGCGCTGCTCGACGCGCGCGCCAGCGGCGTCGAAGAAGGCCGGGCGCGCCTTGAGCAGCTGGCGCTCGTCGCTGCCGCTGCGGCCCAGCTGCAGCGAATCGGGCTGCAGGAAGTCGGCCGCATTGAGCAGGTAGTGCTCGGCCAGTTCATCCTGCGCCAGCAGCGGGTCGTGCAGCGCGCTGGCGCTCAGGTCGCCGGGGTAGGGTGCCTGCACCTCACGGCGCTGCCAGCGGCCGTCGCGCAGGGCCCACTCTTCCAGCCGGCTGGCCACGTTGTCGAGCACGTTCACCAGCACCGTGCTGCGCGTCAGCGAGTAGCCCGCCAGCGAGCGCGTGGCCGTGGGCGTGAACAGCGGCGTGAAGTCGCGCCCGCCCTTCAGATAGGCAGCCGCATCGGCCAGCAGCAGCGAGCCGCGCGGCCAGGTTCGGCCGGCCACGGCCCAGTCGCTGCGCAGCTCGATCAGCACGCGCTCGCGCCAGAACTGCAGCTTGGCGTCGTCGGGCTTGGCGATGGGCAGCGCCTTGCCGTCCTGCAGCAGGAACTGGCGTTCGTTGTAGAAGTCCAGCGCGCGGCTGGCGATGGTGCGCTCGAAGCCGGGCGTGGCGTCCACCGAGATCTGCGCCACCACATCCTTGGGCTCGCCTTCGAACACCGTCACCGCCTGGGCCAGCGGCTGGCCGCGGCGCCAGCGCTTGAAGACGCGGGCATAGCCCGAATCGGTGAGCGAGCCCGGGCCGAAATCGGTGCCGACGTAGACCGTGTCGGCGTCCAGCCACTCGACCTGCGTCTTGGCCTCGGGCACGACGAAGCCACCCTCGACGAAGCGCTTGTCCACCAGGTCGAACTCGCGCACCACGGTGGCATCGGCGCCGCCGCGCGACAACGCCAGCAGGCAGCGGCGGTACTGCGGGCCCAGGCAATCGGCGCCGGCCCAGACCCAGTTCTCTTTCTCGGCGCGGCCCAGCGCGTCCAGGTCCAGCACCGTCTCCCAGGCCGGCTGCGGCTTGCGGTACTCGGCCAGCGTGGTGCGCCGCCACAGGCCGCGCGGCTGCGTGGCGTCCTTCCACAGGTTGTAGAAGTGGCCGCCGATGCGCGTGACGTAGGGGATCTTGTCGGACGAGTCCAGCACTTCGCGGATCAGGCGCTTGCGCTCGGCGAAGCCGGGGTCGGCCTGCAGCCGCGCTTCGCTCTCGGCGTTGCGCTCGCGCACCCAGGTCAGTGCGCGTTCGCCCTGCACGTCTTCGAGCCAGAGGTAGGGGTCGGGGGTCTGGGCCAGGGCAGGGATGTTCATCGCCAGTGCGAGCGGCAGCGCCGCCAGGAGTCGGGTCAAGGGGTTCAAGCGCTGGCCTCCTTCAGCGCCACCGGGTGCAGCTCGACATGGTCGCGCGCGTTGCCCACGCCGACCTGACCGTCCTGCACCGTCACCTGCAGCTGCATCGAGCGCGCTGCCAGCGCCGCCAGTGCCTGCGCCTGTGGCGCCGGCAACTGCCACACCGCCAGGTTGGCCAGGCGCGCCACCTTGCCCTGCAGCGGCGCCCACCAGATGGCGGCGGCGCTGCCGTAGGTGTACAGCGTGACGCGGCGGGCGCGGCCGCAGGCCTTGGCCAGGCGGCGCTCGTCGGGCTGGCCCACTTCGATCCAGTGCAGCAGCTGGCCCGTCAGGTCGTGCTGCCAGAGGTCGGGCTCTTCGGTGTCGGACAGGCCGCGCGCCATCTGCAGCGCGCCGCCGTGGTCGTTTTCGGGCACGTTCAGGGCGAAGGCCAGCAGGCGCATCATCAGGCGCTCTTCGGTCTCGGACGGGTGCAGCGCCAGCGTCAGCGCATGGTCGGCGTACAGGCCGCGGTCCATGTCGGCGATCTGCAGCGCGGCCTTGTAGATGGTGGCCTTCAGCGCCATCGGGGCGCCTGCCCTGTGGGCGGGTTGGATGCAGCGGTCATGGTGTGGGCGGTGGCAAAGCCGGCCACTGTGCCACAGAGCGTCCGGCGGGATCGCCCCAGCATGCGGCGTTGGCGGGCAGGATGGCATCATTCCCGCTTGGCCGGCACGGCTGGCAACCCCTTCCTCCCCAAGGACGACGATGAACTTCAAGCCTCTTCTGCTGGCCGCGGCTTGGCTGTGCGCCAGCGCGCTGGCCCAGGCCCAGACCCCGGCGCCGGCCAAGCCTGCGCCCAAGCCCGCGGCAAGGCCGGCTGCCAAGCCCACGCCCAAGCCTGTGGAGGCCGCCGCGGCCACGGCCGCCGAAGGCAAGACCAACAGCTTTGGCGGCAGCGGCCAAGGGCCGCTGCTCACGCGCGAGGAACTGCGCACCTGCTTCAAGCAGGAAGAAACCCTGCGCGCCCGCCGGACCGAGCTGGAGCAGGGTCGCGCCTTGCTCGATCGCGACAAGAACGCGCTCACGGCCGATCAGGATGCGGTGCGCGGCGAGCGCGGCTCGGTAGAGGCCGCCAAGCAACGCGTCGACGCGCTGGGCGAGCGCCTGAAGGCCTATGCCGAACGCGTGAACAGCTGGAACCAGCGCACCGCAAAGCTGGCCGAAGACACGCGCAACAGCGCGCAGGCTGACCGCCAGCGCAACCAGCTCAACAAGGAGCGCGAAGAGCTCGAGCGCCAGCGGGCCGAGCTCGAAGCCGACAAGCTGCGCATCAGCACCGAGGGTGAGGAAGCCGTGCGCGCCTACAACGCCAAGGCCCTGGCCATCGACGCGCGCGTGACCGAATGGAACACGCGCAACCAGGGCTGGAACGACAACTCCACCCTGCTGGAGAGCGAGCGCAAGGCCTGGGTCGACAGCTGTGGCGACCGCCGCTACCGCGAGGATGACGAGACCGCCATCCGTCGCGGCCAATGAACGGCAGCACCATGCACGACAACCCCCTGCTCCTGGACTGGGCTGCGCCGCACGGCCTGCCGCCCTTCGACGCCTTGCGTGCCGAACACTTCGAGCCGGCGCTGCAAGAAGCCATTCGCCGCCACCGCGCCGAGCTGGCATCCATCGCCACCCAGGCGGCCGCGCCCGACTTCGACAACACCGTGGCCGCCTTCGACCGCGCCGGCGCGCTGCTGGACCGCGTGGCGGCGGTGTTCTACAACCTCACCGCCTCGGCCACCAGCCCCGCGCTGCAAGCCGCGCAGCGTGCGCTGGCCGGGCCGATGGCTGCGCACCACAGCGCCGTCTACACCGACCTGGCGCTGTACCAGCGCATCGCCGCGCTGCACGAACGCCGCGCCACACTGGGGTTGGACGCCGAAGCGCTGCGCCTGCTCGAGCGCGTGCACCTGGACTTCGTGCGCGCCGGTGCGCGCCTGGCCGCGCCGGCACGCCAACGCCTGGCCGAGGTGATGGAAGAACTGGCGCGGCTGATGACGCGCTTCGCGCAGAACGTGCTGCAGGCCGAAGCCGACTGGCGGCTGCCGCTGCAGGGCGAGGCCGACAGGGCCGGCCTGCCCGAGTTCGTGTGCGCCGCGGCGGGGCAAGCCGCCGCCGAGCGCGGGCTGCCCGGTGCGGTGGTCACGCTGTCGCGCTCGCTGGTCGTGCCCTTCCTGACCTACTCGACCCGGCGCGACCTGCGCGAACAGGCCTGGCGTGCCTGGACCAGCCGCGGCGAACACGCCGGCGAACAGGACAACCGCGAACTGGCGCGCAGCATCCTGCGCCTGCGCCACGAGCAGGCGGCGCTGCACGGCCATGCCTGCTACGCCGACTTCGCGCTCGAAGACACCATGGCCGGCACGCGCGGCGCAGTGCAGCAGCTGCTGGGTGAGGTCTGGCCGCGCGCGCTGGTCGCGGTCGAGCGCGAACGCCAGGCCCTGGCCGAGCAGATGCGCGCCGAGGGTGTGGACGGCGCGAGCATCGAGCCCTGGGACTGGCGCTTCTGGGCCGAGAAGGTGCGGCGCGAGCGCTATGCGCTGGACGATGCCGAGGTCAAGCCTTACTTCGCGCTCGAACGCGTGGTCGAAGCCGCGTTCGACTGCGCCGGTCGGCTGTTCGGTCTGAGCTTCCGAGCGCGCAGCGACCTGCCGGTCTACCACCCCGACGTCAAGGCCTACGAGGTGTGCGAGGGTGAACGCGTGCTGGGCGTGTTCCTGCAGGACAACTTCGCACGGCCCAACAAGCGCAGCGGCGCGTGGATGAGTGCGCTGCGCTGGCAGCACCGCAATGCCGGCCCCGGCGCCGCACCGGTGCTGCCGGTGATCGTCAACAACAACAACTTCGCCAAGGGCGCGCCCGGGGCACCCACGCTGCTGTCGCTGGACGACGCGCGCACGCTGTTCCACGAGTTTGGCCACGGCCTGCACGGCCTGTTGTCGGACGTGCGCTGGGGCCGGCTGTCGGGCACGCAGGTGCTGCGCGACTTCGTCGAGCTGCCTTCGCAGATCTTCGAGCACTGGATCACCGAGCCCGAGGTGCTGCGCCGCCACGCGCGCCACTGCGACACCGGCCAACCCATCCCCGATGAGCTGATCGAGCGCCTGCAGCGCGCGCGCCGCTTCAACCAGGGCTACGAGACCGTGCGCTACTGCGCCAGCGCCATCGTCGACATGGCGGTGCACGCGGTCACCGATGCCGAGCCGCCTGCCGACTTGTGCGCCTTCGAGGCCGATCTGCTGCACGCGCAGGGCCTGCCCCACGGCGTGGGGCTGAACCATCGGCTGGTGCATTTCCAGCACCTGTTCAGCAGTGCCGGCTATGCCGCCGGCTACTACGTGTACCTGTGGGCTGAGGTGCTGGACGCCGACGGCTATGACGCCTTCGTCGAAGCCGGCAGCCCCTTCGACGCGGCCACCGCGGCGCGCCTGCGACGCCATGTCTACAGCGCCGGCAACAGCGTCGAGCCCCGCGCCACCTACGCCGCCTTCCGTGGCCGCGCGGCCACGGTGCAGCCGCTGCTGCGCAAGCGCGGCTTGCTGGCGGACGAGCCGGCCTGAAGCGGCGGCCAGGGACGCCAGCGCGCTTACATGGGCTTGAAGCGCCAGGCCCAGGCCTGGCTGACCTGCAGCTTTTCGGCGTGCTGCTTCAGGTGCAGCGTGATGCGGCCCAGCTCGTCGCGCTGGGCGCGCGCGATGGCGCTGGCGCGCACGATCACGCCGCGGTGCACCTGCCAGAACTCTTCCAGGTCCAGCCCGTCGGCGATCTCGCGCAGCGCCTTGCGCACATGGGCCTCATCCGTGGCCGTCACCACGCGCGTGTACTTCTCGTCGCTCTGGAAGAACAGCACTTCGGCTATGCCGAACATCTTGATGGTGTCGCCGACGCTGGCGCTCAGCCAACGCAGGCGCGGCGCGGCCTGGCCGCGCGGCTGCAGGCGCTGCGACAGGCGGCCCACCAGGTCGTCCAGGTCGGGCGCGGCGACATCGCCCTGCAGACGCTGGCGCAGTCGCACCACGGTCTGCGCCAGGCGTTCGGCGGAGATGGGCTTGAGCAGGTAGTCCAGCGCGCCGGCCTCGAACGCGGCCACGGCGTGGCTGTCGTAGGCGGTGGTGAAGACGGTGTGGCAGCGGCCGCTGGCGGCGCGCGCCACCTCCAGCCCGCTCAGGCCCGGCATGCGGATGTCCAGGAAGGCGATGTCGGGTTGAAGTGCAGCGATGGCCTCCACCGCCGCCGGGCCGTGCTCGCATTCGGCCAGGATGCGCAGCTCGGGCCAGGCCTGGGCCAGCATGCGGCGCAGGTCGCTGCGCGGCAGGTCTTCGTCGTCGGCAATGATGGCACTGGGCGCGGGGGTGCTCATGGCTCACTCCATCGGCAGGCTCAGGGTGGCGGCCACGCCGCCTTCGGGCAGTGCCTTGAGCGCCAGGCTCGCGCGGCCCTGGTACATCTGCTGCAAGCGCTCGCGGATGTTGGCCAGGCCCAGGCCGCTGCCCCCGCTGCTGGCGCCGAAGCCGGCGCCATTGTCGGCCACGGTCAACTGCAGCAGGCCATCGTCGCCGCGCCGCGCCTGCACGCGGATGGTGACCGGGCCGATCTTGGGTTCGACACCGTGCTTCACCGCGTTCTCGGCCAGGGAGATCAGCATCAGCGGCGGGCAGGGTGCGGCCAGCAGTTCGGCCGGCGCGTCGATCTCGAAGCGCAGCCGCGGCATGCGCGCGGCCATCAGCCCCAGGAAGGCGCGCACGATCTCCAGCTGGCTGCCCAGCGTGGCCTGGGCGCCGCCGTCGGCGCGCAGGCGCGGGATGGCGGCGCGCAGGTAGTCGACCAGGCGGTCCACCATCTCAGCGGCGCGCGGCGGGTCGCTGGCGATGGCGCCGCGCACACCTGCCAGGGTGTTGAACAGGAAATGCGGCTCGACCTGCGCGGCCAGCACCGACAGGCGCATCTCGGCTTCGCGCCGCGCCGCCTGCGCCTGCTGCAGCGCCTGCGCCTGGGCCAGCGCGGCCAAGCCGGCCTGCTCGCGCCGCCAGCCCCACAGCGCAAAGCCGCCGGCCAGCGTGAAGCTGATGGCCAGGCTGGACAGCGTGTTCATCAGCCGCACCTGCGGCGGCAGCGGGCCCGGGGGCGGCACCAGCGACGGCTGCGGCTCCTCGGGCCGGCCGATGCTCACGCCCATGGCCAGCACGATGCGCTTGCGTTGGCCCAACTCGTCCACCTGGCCGGTGGCCTCGGCCAGCCTCTGCTTCACCGGGTCGGCAGCCCATTGGTGGTAGGCCAGCACGGCCAGCACCACGGCCGCCACGGCGCCCATCAGCCCCAGCCATTCGCGGGCCGCCGGCCAGGCCTGGCGCCGCACCCAGCTGCCCAGCCAGGGGCCGGCGACCAGGGGCACGAACAGCTGCACGGCCAACTGCACCAGGCTGCCCCAGGGCAGGCCGTCGGGCGGGTTGGGTGGCATCGACAGGCCGACCAGCAGCAGCCCCAGCAGCAACAGCGTGCCCAGCGTGCGCAGCCGCGCGCGCACCCAGGGCGGGCTGAACACCGGCCAGGCGCGGTAGCGCGTGAGCCAGCCGTGGCCGCTGCCCACCAGGGCGGCGGGCAGGGGTGCGTCGAGCCGGACCGGGGCGGAAGGGGTGGCGTCGCTCATGGCACTCAAGCCTAAGCCCTGGCGGCGGCGGGCGGGCGTGCGGCGACGAACAGCGCCCCTGCGGCGACGAACCCGGGCCGCGCCGGGTTAAGCTCGTCCGACAACAAGGAGACGACCATGCCCCTGTTCGACACCGCCATCGCCGGTAGCCTGCCCAAGCCCTCTTGGTTGGCCGAAACCGATAAGCTCTGGCCCCAATGGCGCAGCAGCGGCCCCGAGCTGGCCCAGGCCAAGCTCGACGCCACCCTGGTGTGGATCCGCGCGCAAGAGGAAGCCGGCCTGACGGTGATCGGCGACGGCGAGCAAAGCCGCCAGCACTTCGTGCACGGCTTCCTGGAGCAGGTCGAGGGCATCGACTTCGAGCACAAGGTCGAGATGGGCATCCGCAACGACCGCTACAAGGCCATGGTGCCGCAGGTGGTGGCGCCGCTGCGCCTGAAGGGCCGGGTGCACGAGGCTGAAGCGCGCTTCCTGCGCGCGCACACGCGCCAGCGCACCAAGTTCACGCTGCCCGGGCCCATGACCATCGTCGACACCGTGGCCGACCGCTTCTACGGCGACCGCGTGAAGATGGCCTTTGCCTTTGCCGAACTGCTCAACCAGGAGGCGCGGGCGCTGCAGGCCGACGGCATCGACGTGATCCAGTTCGACGAGCCGGCCTTCAACGTCTACCTGGACGAGGCCGCCAGCTGGGGCGTGCAGGCGCTGGAGCGCGCCGCGCAAGGCCTGACCTGCACCACCGCCGTGCACATCTGCTACGGCTATGGCATCCAGGCCAACATCGACTGGAAGCAGACCCTGGGCGACGAGTGGCGCCAGTACGAGAAGGTCTTCCCGGCGCTGGCCGCCAGCAGCATCCGCCAGGTGAGCCTGGAGTGCATCCACTCGCACGTGCCGCCCGAGCTGATGGCGCTGCTGGCCGGCAAGGACGTGATGGTGGGCGTGATCGACGTTGCCAGCGACGTGATCGAGACGCCCGAGGAGGTGGCCGACACCATAGCCCGGGCGCTGCAGTTCGTGCCGCGCGAGCACCTCATCGCCTGCACCAACTGCGGCCTGGCTCCCATGAGCCGCGCCGTGGCCGAAGGCAAGCTGCGCGCGCTGGCCGCCGGGGCGGCGCTGGCGCGGCAGCGCCTGGTGGCTTAGGCGAAGCGCCTGGCGGCCTCGGCCACGCGCTGGCCGAAGGCCTTGGCCGTGGCGATGTCGCCCGGCACCATCTCGTCTGCAGAAGCATCCGTCGGCGAGGCCGTCATCAGGCCGGCGAAGGACCCCAGGTTGTTGACGTCGCCGCGTGTCGCCGCCTTGGTGTTGGCGGGCATCATGCCCATGCCCACCCAGTACATGCCGTGCTGCTGGCTCAGCGTGAACTGGTAGTGCAGCGTCGACAGCTTGTCGCCGTTCAGGCTGGCCGAGTTGGTAAAGCCGGCGGCCAGCTTGTTCTTCCAGGCCTGGCCGAACCAGGGCTTGCTGGAGGCGTCGGCGAACTTCTTGAACTGCCAGCTCACGCTGCCCATGTAGGTGGGGCTGCCGAAGACGATGGCGTGGGCCGCGGCCAGTTGCTCCCAGCCGCCTTCGGGCAGGTTGCCTTCGGCGTCGATGGCCAGCAGAGCGCCGCGGCTGCCCTCGGCCACGGCCTCGGCGACCTTCTTGGTGTGGCCGTAGCCGCTGTGGTAGACGATGACGATCTTGCTCATGGGGACTCCTGGGTGGGTCTTGGGGGTTCGGGGAAATGGGGTATCAGGTGGCCAGGTCGAAGACCAACACCTCGGCCTCCTGGCCACCGTCGATGACAAGACGCTGCTCACCGCTGAGCGTGACCGCGTCGCCGGTGGCCAGCGCTTGGCCGTTGACGCGCAGGCTGCCGCGCGCCACGAAGACATAGGCCAGGCGCTGCGGGTCCAGTGCCAGTTGGGCGCGCTCGTCGCCGTCAAACAGGCCGGCGCGCAGCCAGGCGTCGGCGTGCACCGTCACCGAGCCCTCGCGGCCGTCGGGCGATGCCACCAGGGCCAGGCGCCCGCGCTTGGCCGCGTCGTCGAAGCGCTTCTGCTCGTAGCCGGGGGCGATGCCGCGGTGGCTGGGCTGGATCCAGATCTGCAGGAAGTGCGTGGCCTGGTCCTTGGCATGGTTGAACTCGCTGTGCATGACGCCGGTGCCCGCGCTCATGCGCTGCACGTCGCCGGGGCGGATCACGCCATCGGCCTTGCCGACGGTAGCGCCGTTGCCCATGCTGTCGCGGTGCGCCAGCGCACCCTCGAGCACGTAGCTGACGATCTCCATGTCGCGGTGACCATGCGTGCCGAAGCCGGTGCCGGGGGCGATGCGGTCTTCGTTGATGACGCGCAGGTTGCCCACGCCCATGTGCGCCGGGTCGTGGTAATCGGCGAACGAGAAACTGTGAAAGCTCTTCAGCCAGCCGTGGTCGGCATAGCCGCGTTCAGAGGATTTGCGCAGGGTGATCATGCTGTGGCTCCTGGTGTGCAACGCAGTCTAGGAGCCGACTTCAAGCTTGGGGTGGGGCGGCGTTGAAGGGCAGATTCAAATAAGATGAACGGGTGCCCAAAGCCCGCCAAGCCCTCACCCCCGACGCCCTGGCCATGATGGACGCCATCGCGCGCACCGGCAGCTTTGCCGCGGCCGCGCGCGAGCTGGGCAAGGTGCCGTCGGCGCTGACCTACAGCGTGCGCCAGCTCGAAGAGGCGCTGGACGTGCTGCTGTTCGACCGCAGCTCGCGCCAGGCCCAGCTCACCGCCGCCGGCACCGAACTGCTCACCGAAGGCCGACGGCTGCTGCAGGAGATGTCGGCCGTGGCCAACCGCGTGCGCCGCGTGGCCCACGGCTGGGAGCCGCAGTTGGCCATTGCGGTGGAAGACATCGTCTCGGTGCCCACCATCTTCGAACTGGTGCAGGCCTTCTGTGAGGTGCGGGCCCCGGGCACCCCCGACGAAGGCCCGGCGACGCGGCTGCGCCTGCGCAGCGAGGTGCTCACCGGCACCTGGGAGGCCCTGGTCAGCGGCCAGGTCGATCTGGCCATCGGTGTTTCGGGCGCGCACAACAACCCGGGCGGCATCGAGCTGCGGCCGCTGGGCCCCATCGAATTCATCTTCTGCGTGGCGCCGCACCACGCGTTGGCCGGACTGCCCGAGCCCCTTACCGACGAGTTGCTGGTACACCAGCGCGCCATCGCCGTGGCCGATTCGGCGCAGCGCATGGCACCCATGACCGTGAACCTGCTGCCGGGGCAGGACGTGCTGACCGTGCCCAGCATGCGCGCCAAGCTCGAGGCGCAGCTGCGCGGCCTGGGCTGCGGCTTCGTGCCCGAGCCGCTGGCGCGACCGCACCTCGAGGCCGGCCACCTGGTGCGCAAGGAAACCGCGCGCGGCGTGCGCAGCAGCACGCTGCACTACGCCTGGCGCGCCGAACGCAGCGCGCTGGGCCTGGGGCGCGCGCTGCAATGGTGGCTGGCGCAGCTGGAAAGCCCGACCACGCGGCGCGCGCTGCTGGAGCGCCACGCCGGCCGGCTGATGTGACCGCGCCCGGCTACCGCGGCCGCTTCGCGCCGTCGCCCACAGGTCCGCTGCACGCCGGATCGTTGGTGGCGGCACTGGCCAGCTGGCTGGACGCGCGCGCGCACTGCGGCGCCTGGCTGGTGCGCATCGAGGACGTCGACCTGCCGCGCTGCGTGCCCGGCACCGATCGCCTGATCCTGGCGCAGCTGGCCGCCTGCGGCCTGCATCCGGACGAGCCGCCGGTGTGGCAGTCGGCGCGCGGTGCTGCCTATGCCGAGGCTTTGGCGACCCTGGTGGAGGCCGGCGCGGCCTATGGCTGCGCCTGCTCGCGCAGCGACATCGAGGCAGCGCGGGCGGCGCTGGGCCTGGCGCGGCCGCGCTTTGGTGAGCTGGTCTACCCCGGCACCTGCCGCGCCGGCCTGAACGGCCGGCCGGCGCGCGCCTGGCGGGTGCGTGCCGAGGGTGTGCTGCACTGGCAGGACCGCCGCCTGGGCGCGCAGCAGCAGGACCTGGGTACTGCCGTGGGCGACTTCGTGCTCAGGCGCGCCGACGGCCTGTGGGCCTACCAGCTGGCGGTGGTGGTGGACGACGCGGCGCAGGGCATCACGCACGTGGTGCGCGGCGAAGACCTGGCCGACAACACGGCGCGGCAGATCCACTTGCAGCGCGCGCTGGGCCTGGCAACGCCGGCCTATCTGCACACGCCACTGGTGCTGGCGGCCGACGGCCACAAGCTGAGCAAGCAGAACGGTGCTGCGGCGCTGGACCTGGCCGAACCACTGTCGTCGCTGCAGGCCGCCGGCGCCGTGCTGGGCCTGCCGCACATCCCCGCGGCCACCGTGTCGGACTGGCTGGCCGCGGCCGTGCCCGCCTGGGCTGGCATCATTGCCGCCTTTGTCGAAACCACCGAAAGGAAACCCGCATGACGACCACGCCCTCGGGCCTGCAGTACGAAGACACCGTTCCCGGCACCGGCGCCGAAGCCAAGCCCGGCCAGCGCGTGCGCGTGCACTACACCGGATGGCTGTACGACCCCACGGCCGCCAACTCGCGCGGCAAGAAGTTCGACAGCAGCAAGGACCGCGGCCAGCCCTTCAGCTTCGGCCTGGGCGGCGGCGAAGTGATCGGCGGCTGGGACGAGGGCGTGGCCGGCATGAAGGTCGGTGGCACGCGCGTGCTCACCATCCCGCCCGAACTGGGCTATGGCGCACGCGGCGCGGGCGGGGTGATCCCGCCCAACGCCACGCTGGTGTTCGAAGTCGACCTGGTCGCGGTCTAGGCCGCGATCACAGGGTTCAGACCACGCGCGGGCCGGCCTTCTTCGAGAAGGTCTTGCCCGCCGGCTTGAAGGGCTTGGCGCCGAAGGGGCGCGGGCCGAAGGGCTTGCTCGGACGGCCGCCCGGCGCAGCGGGGCGCGCCATCGGCTTGGGCTCGACACGCTTGGGCTCCAGCCCGACGATGGTGGCCGCCGGGATGCGCTGCGTGGTGTAGCGCTGGATGCGCTGGATCATGCCGGTGTCGCGGCGTTCGGCCAGCGTCACCGCCAGGCCGGCGCGGCCGGCACGGCCGGTGCGGCCGATGCGGTGGACGTAGTCCTCTTCCTTCATCGGCAGGCCGAAGTTGATCACGTGGCTGATGCTGGGCACGTCCAGGCCGCGCGCGGCCACGTCGGTGGCCACCAGGATCTTGAGCTGCTTGCTGCGCAGGCCTTGCAGCACGCGCGTGCGCCGGCCCTGCGGGTGGCCGCCGTGCAGGCTGGCCACGTGGTGGCCCATGTCGGCCAGGCGGTCGGCCAGCCAGTCGGCGTCGCGCTGGGTGCTGGTGAAGACCACCGCCTGCTCCATGTCGCGCTCGGTCAGGATGCTGTCGAGCAGCGCGTTCTTGTGCGCAAAGTCGTCGGCCCAATGCAGGCGCTGCTCGATGTCGGCGTGCGCTTCGGTGTGCGACGAGATGTCGATGCGCTGCGGGTCGCGCAGCAGCTGCTCGGCCAGGCGGCCGACGAAGCCGGCGAAGGTGGCGCTGAACATCAGCGTCTGGCGCGTGGCGGGCGTGGCCGCGGCGATGTGCTGGATGGGCTCGATGAAGCCCATGTCGAGCATGCGGTCGGCTTCGTCCAGCACCAGGATCTCGATGTTGCCCAGCAGCGCCTTGCCCGACTCCATGTGGTCGATCAGGCGGCCGGGGGTGGCGATCAGCACGTCCAGCGGGCCGCGCAGCGCCTTGAGCTGGGCGCCGTAGGGCACGCCGCCCACGACCGTGGCCACGCGCAGGTTGGGCACGTGGCGGCCGTAGTCCACCGTGGCCTTGGCCACCTGCATGGCCAGTTCACGAGTGGGCGTGAGCACCAGCACGCGCGGGCCGCTGGCGGCCGGGCGCACCTGGCGGCCGAAATTGCTGCCGTGTTCCTTGGGATCCTTGGCAGAGGCAACGCGCTGCGCTTCGCGTGAGGCCAGCACGCGCATCAGCGCCGGCAGCACGAAGCTGGCGGTCTTGCCGCTGCCGGTGCTGCTGCTGACCATCAGGTCGGCGCCGCTCATGGCGGCGGGGATGGCGCGCAGTTGCACCTCGGTGGCTTGGGTGTAGCCGGCGTCGGCCACGGCACGCGTCAGGTTGGTGTGCAGGCTCAGGTCTTCGAAACTCATCGTCGTTCTCTCTCGCATCACGGCGCGCACAGGCGCACCGGCGGCGCTGCTTGGGCAGCCACCGACTGGTGAAGTCGCATCAATACGCTGGCCCGCACCCGCAGAACGCGTGGGCGGAAGTCGGATCATGGCGACGGCATCGCCGCCGACCCGAAAAATGCGGCTTCGTGAGGCGAAGCGGCGAAGGTCGAAGGGGATGAACGATTGGCCTCAAGGTGCAGGCCAGCCTTCGATTCTATGACACTTCGGGTTTGCGACGAGAACTTTGTTGCACGCGGTGCTGCAGCGCGCCCCACACGGGCTGCAATTTGCCCGGCAGGTCGGGCAGGCTGCCGAGGTCGACGCGGCTTTCCTCGGGCGAATGGAAGTCGCTGCCGCGCGAGGCCAGCAGGCCGAATTCGAGCGCCGTGCCGGCGTAGCGCTGCTGCTCGGCCGCGCTGTGGCTGCCCGTCATCACCTCGACGCCGCGGCCGCCGTGGGCCGTGAACTCGGTGAAGAGCGCGTACTCGGCCGTGGGCGAGAAGCGGTAGCGCGCCGGGTGCGCGATCACCGCCTCGCCGCCGGCCTGGCGTATCCAGCGCACGGCGTCGCCCAGGCGCGCCCAGCGGTGCTCGACGTAGCCCGGCTTGCCCTGCGTCAGGTACCGGCGAAACACCGCGTAGGTGTCTTCGCAGACGCCGGTCTCGACCAGGTAACGCGCAAAGTGGGTGCGCGAAATCAGGTCGGGGTTGCCCACGTAGCGCAGGGCGCCTTCGAAAGAGCCTTCGATGCCCACCGCGGCCAGACCCGCGGCCATCTGCTGCGCGCGTTCGCGCCGGCCGCTGCGCGTGGCGGCCAGGCCGGCCTGCAGGCCGGCGTCGTCAGGGTCCACGCCCAGGCCGATGATGTGCACGGTCTCGCCGGCAAAGCTGACCGAGATCTCGGTGCCGGCCAGGTAGGGCAGGCCCAGCGCCAGGGCCGCATCGCGCGCCCGGTGCTGGCCGCCCAGTTCGTCGTGGTCGGTCAGCGACCACAGCTCCACGCCCTTGTCGAAGGCGCGCTGCGCCAGGGCTTCGGGGGTCAGCGTGCCGTCGGAGACGTTGGAATGCGAATGCAGGTCGGCGTTGAGTAGGTGCACTGCAGCATTTTAGGCGGTGCTACCTTTCCAGGCGCAGCGTGTGGGCACAGCGCGCGGCCAGCGCCGGGTCGTGCGTGACCACCACGAAGGCCGTGCCGCGCTCGCGCGCCAGGCCCAGCATCAGCTCGAACACGGTCTCGGCGGTGCTGCGGTCGAGGTTGCCGGTGGGCTCGTCGGCCAGCACGCAGGCCGGCTCGCTTACCAGCGCGCGCGCAATGGCCACGCGCTGGCGCTCGCCGCCCGACAGCTGCGCCGGGTGGTGGGAAACGCGCCCCGCCAGCCCCACCCGCGCCAGCATGGCCTGGGCCTGCGCGCGCGCCGCCACCGTGCCCATGCGGCGGATGCGCAGCGGCATGGCCACGTTGTCGAGCGCGCTGAACTCGGGCAGCAGGTGGTGGAACTGGTAGACGAAGCCCAGGTGGCGGTTGCGCCAGGCGCCTTGCTCGGCTGCGCCCAGCGTGGCCAGGTCGCGTCCCATCAGCTCCACGCGGCCCGAGGTCGGCGCGTCCAGCCCGCCCAGCAGGTGCAGCAGCGTGCTCTTGCCGGCGCCCGAAGGCCCCACCACGGCCAGCGTGTCGCCGCGCTGCACAGCCAGGTTGACACCGCGCAGCACGCTCACGTCCAGCGCCTGGTCGCCGCGGCCCTCGACATAGCGCTTGTGCAGGTCGTGCGCGGCCAGGACGGCGTCACTCATAGCGCAGCGCCTCGGCCGGGTTGACGCGGCTGGCGCGCCAGCTGGGGTAGAGCGTGGCGAAGAAGGCCAGCAGCATCGAGATCACGACGATGGGCACGATGTCCGCGGCCATCGGCTCGCTGGGCATGCGCGTGATGACGTAGATGCTGCCCGGCAGAAAGGCCACGCCCAGCACGCGCTCGATGGCCGGCACGATGACGTCCACGTTGAAGGCCACCAGCAGGCCCAGGGCGCAGCCGGCCAGCGTGCCGATCACGCCCGAGGTCGAGCCCTGCACCATGAAGATGCCCATGATCGAGCGTGGGCTGGCGCCCAGGGTGCGCAGGATGGCGATGTCGGCCTGCTTGTCGGTGACCGTCATCACCAGTGTGCTCACCAGGTTGAAGGCGGCCACGGCCACGATCAGCGTCAGGATGATGGCCATCAGCCGCTTCTCGACCTGCACCGCCTCGAACCAGTTGCGGTTGGTGCGCGTCCAGTCGCGCACGCGCACCTCGGGGCCCAGGCTCAGCTGCAGGTCCTGGCCGGCGGCGCGCGCCTGGTGTACGTCGGCCAGGCGCAATTGCACGCCGGTGGGACCCTCCACGCGGAACAGCTTGGCCGCGTCCTCGATGTGGATCAGCGCCAGGGCGCTGTCGTATTCGTAATGCCCGGCCTCGAACACCCCGGCCAGCGTGAACTGCTTCAGGCGCGGCACCACGCCCGCGGGCGTGACCTGGCCCGAGGGCGAAACCACCGTCACCTTGTCGCCGACGCGTGCGCCCAGCAGCCGCGCCAGCTCCACGCCCAGCACGATGTTCCATTCGCCCGGCCGCAACTGCGCCAGCAGCGGCGCCTGCGTGCGCGCCAGCTCGGTGACCTGGCCCTCGTCGGCCGGGCTGATGCCGCGTACCACGGCGCCGCGCAGCTCGTCGCCGCGGCCCACCAGCGCCTGCGACGCCACGAAGGGCGCCACGCCCTGCACGCGCGGGTCGCGCCGCACGGCGGCGGCGGTGGCCTGCCAGTCGGGCAGGGCGGCGCCATTGACGTCGAAGACCTCGACGTGCGCGATCACGCTGAGCATGCGGTCGCGCACCTCCTTCTGGAAGCCGTTCATCACGCTCAGCACGATGATGAGCGCGGCCACGCCCAGCGCGATGCCCAGCATCGACACGCCGCTGATGAAAGAGATGAAGCCGTTGCGCCGGCCGGCGCGGCCTGCACGCGTGTAGCGCCAGCCGATGTGCCACTCGTAGGGCAAGTCCATGGGGCCGATGCTAGCCGCTGGCGCCATGGCCCCGCCCGGGCGGCCCGGATAATGGCCGGATGCACCTGCTGATCCCGTTTGCCGCGCCCTTGTCAGAGGCCGGCCGTGCCGCCGCCGCGGCGCTGGTGCTGCCGCGCCTGCAGGCGCTGCTGGGAAGGCTGACGCTGCAGCACCGCGACGAAGGCCATGAGCTGAGCCTGAGCCCGCCGCACGAACGCGCACTGGCCGCGGCTCTGGGCTGGAGCGGGGCCGCTGGCTGCCTGCCCTGGGCGGCGCGGCTGGCGCAGGCCGATGGCATCGCCACCGACGACCTGGCCTGGGGCCTGGTGACGCCGGCGCACTGGCACCTGGGCACCGAGCAGGTCAGCCTGGGCGACCCGGCGCAGCTGCTGCTGGACGAGGCCGGCTCGCGCGAGCTGTTCGACGCCGTGCGTGAACTCTTCACCAGCGAGGGCTTTGCCATGCACTACGGCGCGCCGCTGCGCTGGTATCTGGCGCACGAAAGCCTGGCGGCGCTGCCCTGCGCATCACCCGACCGCGTGATCGGACGCAACGTCGACGCCTGGCTGGGCGCTGACCCGCTGGCGCGCCGCGTGCGCCGCCTGCAGGCCGAGGCGCAGATGCTGCTGTACACGCACGCCGCCAACGATCGCCGCACGGCGCGCGGGCTGCTGCCGGTCAACTCGTTCTGGCTCAGCGGCTGCGGCACGGCCCAGCCCGAGGCGCAGCCAGCGCCACGCGTCGACGAGCGCCTGCGCACCCATGCCCTGGCCGAAGACTGGGCCGCCTGGACCAAGGCCTGGGAGACCCTGGACGACGGCCCCATCGCCGAGGCCCTGGCGGCGGCGCAGGCCGGCACGCCGCTCACCCTGACACTGTGCGGCGAGTGCAGCGCCGCCACCTATACCGTGGCGCGTCGCGGCCTGCTGCAAGGCCTGCGCGCGGCCTTCACGCGCGTGCCGCTGCGGCCCTTGCTGGAGTCACTGTGAGCAACTCGCCGCGCGATCCTTCGCAGCCCCACCTGCATGAGCGCCCGGTGCCACCGCGTATCAGCTTCGCGCTGGCGCAGGCCGGCGTTCACCCCTTGCTGGCGCGTCTGCTGGCTGCGCGCGGCGTGCGCGCCGCCGACGAGCTGGACGACAGCCTGGCGCGCCTGCTGCCGCCCGACAGCCTGGCCGGCAGCGCGCAGGCCGGCGCACTGCTGGCCGACGCCGTGCAGCGGCGCCTGCGCGTCTGCGTCGTCGCCGACTACGACTGCGACGGCGCCACCGCCTGCGCCGTGGCCTTGCGCGGCCTGGCCTTGCTGGGCGCGGCGGCCGACACGCTGCACTACGTGGTGCCCGACCGCGCGGTGCACGGCTACGGGCTGACGCCGGCCATCGTCGATCTTGCGCAGGCCACGCGGCCCGACCTGCTGGTGACGGTGGACAACGGCATCGCCAGCCACGCCGGCGTGGCCGCGGCGCGCGCCGCCGGGCTGCGCGTGCTCATCACCGACCACCATCTGCCGGCGCTGGTGGACGGCGTGGTGTCGCTGCCCGCGGCCGACGTCATCGTCAACCCCAACCAGCCGTGCTGCGGCTTCGAGAGCAAGGCGCTGGCCGGCGTGGGCGTGATGTTCTACGTGCTGCTGGCGGCGCGCGCCGAACTGCGCCGCCGCGGCGCCTTCGATGCGGCGGCGCAGCCCCGCCTGGACACCCTGCTGGACTTGGTAGCGCTGGGCACGGTGGCCGACGTGGTGAAGCTCGACGCCAACAACCGGCGCCTGGTGGCGCAAGGCCTCAAGCGCGTGCGCAGCGGGCGCATGCAGCCCGGGCTGGCAGCGCTGTTCCGCGCGGCAGGGCGCGACCCGGCCCGCGCCGCGGCCTTCGACTTCGGCTTCGCCCTGGGCCCGCGCATCAACGCTGCCGGCCGCCTGGCCGACATGACGCTGGGCATCGAATGCCTGCGCACCGACGACCCCGGCCGCGCTTCTGAGCTGGCCACGCAGCTGGACGCCATCAACCGCGAGCGGCGCGAAGTCGAGGCCGGCATGCGCGAGCGCGCCGAAGCTGCGCTGGAAGGCCTGATGCCCGACAGCGAGCAGGCACCACCAGCGGTGGCGCTCTTCGACGAAAGCTTCCACGAGGGCGTGGTCGGCATCGTCGCCGGGCGCGTGAAGGACCGGCTGCATCGCCCCACCTTCGTCTTCGCGCGCGGCGCCGATGGCCGGCTCAAGGGTTCGGGCCGCTCCATCCCGGGCTTCCATCTGCGCGACGCGCTGGACCTGATGGCCAAGCGCCATCCGGGCCTGCTGCTGCGCTTTGGCGGCCATGCGATGGCGGCAGGATGCACCCTGGGCGAGCCGGGCCTGGAATGCTTCGACGAAGCCTTGCGCCGTGTGGCCAGCGAATGGCTGGACGCGGCCACGCTGACGCGCACGCTGCGCACCGACGGCCCGCTGGCCGTGGAGTGGTTCAACGCCGAGACCGTGGCGCTGCTGGACGCGCAGGTCTGGGGTCAGGGCTTCGAGGCGCCGTTGTTCTGCGACGAGGTGCAGGTGCTGCAGCAGCGCCTGGTGGGCGACAAGCACCTCAAGCTGCGCCTGCGCCACGCCGGGCATGAGCGCGACGCCATCTGGTTCGGCCATGTCGAGCCGCTGCCCGCCAGCACCCGCCTGGCCTTCCGCGTGAGCCTGGACGAGTGGAACGGGCGTCAGCGCGTCCAGATGGTGGTCGAGGCCGCTGGCTGAAGCCTGGTGCGCCGCTGCGCCCGCTCAGGGCAGGCGCATGTAGACCAGCGTGACCTCGTTGCGGTCGGTGGGCCTCCGGACCTCAGCCGTGCGCTGCCAGCCGGGTGGATCAGCCGGCAGGGCGCGCGGGCGCGCCACGCGCAGCAGCACGGTGCAAGGGCCGGTTTCGGCGTCGGGCCGGGCGTCCACGCGCCAACGGCCGAAGTGCTCGAGCGCGGCCACGGTGGACATGGCCAGGCCGGGTGCGGCGATGCAGGCACCGGGCGGTACCTGCGCGGCCAGGCGCTGCACGAAGGGCCGCGGGCTGCGCCAGTAGTCCAGCAGCGGCAGCCACAGCGTCATCAGCAGCAGCCAGCACAGCGCCACGCCGCCGGCGGGCAGCACCAGGCTCTTCCACAATGCCTCGCGGTGGCGGCCGGTGCGCCAGCGCACCAGCCAGATCCAGGCCGCCGTGCCCAGCAACGCCAGCAGCAGTTCGGGCAGCGAGAAGGGCTGCTCGAAGCCCGGCGCCAGGCGCAGCACGTTGATGGCCGGCTGCGCCGGCACGCCGGTCTGCAGCGAGGTGTAGATGACCCAGATGGTGATGGCGCACAGGCTGAAGAAGCACATCGAGAACCAGTCGATGGCCGCCGTGGTGCCGCGCTTGAGCGTGGGCAGGGCAAAGGCGGCGAGCACGGCAAAGCCGGGCAGGGCCAGCATCAGCGCACGGTCGGAGCCGCCCATGGCGAGGTTGGCCAGGCCGCCCGCGCCGGCCAGCACCAGCGGCACCGACAAGTGGCGGTAGGACAGCTGGCGGCGCCAGCGCCACAGCGTCCACAGCGCCAGCGGCCACGCCGGCCACAGGAACCACAGCCATTGCCGCGCCACGCCGGCGCCATCGACGCGCGACCAGTCGGCCACGCGCCAGTGCCAGGTGCCCAGCACCCAGCCCAGGGCGGCGGCGGCGGCCACCCCGGCCACCACCCACCAGGCAAAGGCGCGCACCTGCGGCAGGCGCGAGGCGAAACACACGCCGGCCCCGGCCACGCCGGCTGCCAACGCGATGGCCGGCGCGCCGCTGCCGGCCAGCAAGGGCAGGGCGGCCACCACCGCCAGGCGCGCGCGCCCGGTGTGCGAGGGTGCGGCGGCCAGGCCGTACAGCAGCAGGCTGGCGGCGAACAGCTGCGCCAGCTCGGGCGTGGTCTCATGGCCCAGCTGCAGCAGGCCCAGCGTGGCCATCAGCGCCAGGATGGCGCCGTCGGCGATGGCCCGCGCATAGTCCACGGGCGGGGCCTCGCCGCCGAAGGCAAAGGGCACGGGCTGCGCCGCTTCGGTCAGCGCCAGATGGAAGGTGGTGTACCAGACCAGCGCCAGCGTCAGCGCCAACAGCAGCACGAAGGGCAGGCGCGCGGCCAGTTCGGGCGCCATCCAGCCCGAGCCGGCCGAGATGAAGACGGCGCCCAGCCAGTGCGGCAGCAGCGCGTTGTCGGCCGGCATGCCGCCCAGCGTGGGCGCCAGCCAGGACGTTCGACCCTGCGCGATGGCCACCATCTGGCCGAAGGCGGCGAGGTCGGCGTTGCGCCACGGGTCGCGCCCGAACAGCCCCGGCAGCAGGTAGGCGGCGCACAGCAGCAGCAGCGGCAGCCGCGGCAGGCGGCGCGCGCTGCGCTCGGTGACGAGGGCGGGCTTGGGACGGGTGCTCACGTGTCGATGATGGCGCAGCCGATAAACGACAAAGGCAGCCGAAGCTGCCTTTGCATGCGCTGGCGCAGCGACCCTTACTTCTTGAGGCCGACGCGGGCGAACTTGTTGCGGAACTTCTCGACGCGGCCGCCCAGGTTGTCCACGCTCTTCTGCGTGCCGGTGTAGAACGGATGCGTCTCGCTCGTGGTCTCGAGCTTGATGAGCGGCAGCTCGCGGCCGTCTTCCAGCTTGATGGATTCCTTGGTCGTGGCGCAGGAGCGCGTCACGAACTTGAAGCCGTTGGACAGGTCCTGAAAGCAGACCTCGCGGTAACTGGGGTGGATGCCGTTCTTCATGCAAAAGCCTCTGCGGAGTTGGGAGCCACGCCGCCCTGGTTGATGGTGGGCGTGCGCACTTTCCTGGTTGTGCGGAAAACCCGGCATTCTATACCGGGGTGGTGAGCCGGAGTATTGAGCCGGGTACAGCGCATCTGCGGCGGACTAACCGCCGCGGCGCATCATGTCGAAGAAGTCGAAGTTGTTCTTCGTCGCCTTCATCTTCTCGAGGATGAACTCCATCGCCTCGATCTCGTCCATGGGATAGAGCAGCTTGCGCAGGATCCAGCTCTTCTGCAGGATCTCGGGCTTGAGCAGCAGTTCTTCGCGGCGCGTGCCGCTCTTGTTGATCAGGATGGACGGGTAGACGCGCTTTTCGGCCATGCGGCGGTCGAGGTGGATCTCGCAGTTGCCGGTGCCCTTGAACTCTTCGTAGATCACCTCGTCCATCTTGGAGCCGGTGTCCACCAGCGCGGTGCCGATGATGGTGAGCGTGCCGCCCTCTTCGGTGTTGCGCGCGGCGCCGAAGAAGCGCTTGGGGCGTTGCAGCGCGTTGGCGTCCACGCCGCCGGTGAGCACCTTGCCGCTGCTGGGCAGCACGTTGTTGTAGGCGCGTGCCAGGCGGGTGATGCTGTCGAGCAGGATGACCACGTCCTTCTTCAGCTCGACCAGGCGCTTGGCGCGCTCGATCACCATTTCGGCCACCTGCACGTGGCGCGCCGCGGGCTCGTCGAAGGTGGAGCTGATGACCTCGCCGCGCACCGTGCGCAGCATCTCGGTCACTTCTTCAGGCCGTTCGTCGACCAGCAGCACGATCAGGTGGATCTCGGGGTGATTGGCCACCAGCGCATGCGCGATGTGCTGCATCATGACCGTCTTGCCGGTCTTGGGCTGGGCCACCAGCAGCGCGCGCTGGCCTTTGCCGATGGGCGCCACCAGGTCGATGATGCGGCTGGTGATGTTCTCTTCGGCCTTGATGTCGCGTTCGAGCTTGAACTGCTGCGTCGGGAACAGCGGCGTCAGGTTCTCGAACATGATCTTGTGCTTGCTCTCCTCGGGCGTGAGGCCGTTCACGCGGTCGACCTTGACCAGCGCGAAGTAGCGTTCGCCGTCCTTGGGCACGCGCACCTCGCCCTCGACCATGTCGCCGGTGTGCAGGTTGAAGCGGC
>LNFM01001383.1_pt1 | contig 64655 bp, 67 predicted proteins | sample 596031 | NCBI WGS metagenome assembly LNFM01 (sample SAMN04254537, study PRJNA301005) | activated carbon metagenome | isolation source: dual media filters at the Ann Arbor, Michigan drinking water treatment plant | place: USA: Ann Arbor
TTGGCCATGGCCGGTCAGTTCCCTCGTTATGGTCAGTTCGTCGCTTCGGGCGTTGCCAAAGCCGGGGTGTTCAACGCTGCCTCGTTTTGCGGCAGCGGTGTCTCGTGGAAGGTATAGCTCAGCGTGATCTCATTCACAAACTGCGCTTCGGGGTCGTCGACCAGCGTCGGATCGACGTAGAAAGTCACCGGCATCAGCACTGTCTCACCGGGCTGCAGGATCTGTTCCTGAAAGCAGAAACAAGCGATCTTGATGAAATAGCCGCCAGCCGAATAGGGAAACACGTTATAGCTGGCGGTGCCGGCCACCGGGCGGTTGGTCGGATTATGCGCCTCGTAGAAGGCAAGGCCGGTTTCGCCGATGCGCAGTTCCATCACCGGTTCGACAGCCTTGAACGTCCACGGCATCCCGGCTTCGAGCGAAGCGTCGAACCGCACGCGGATGGTGCGGTCAAGGATCACGTCAGACCCTGAATCTGCGACACCCGTGGTGCCGCCAAAGCCGGTCACCCGGCAGAACCAGTCGTAGAAGGGCACCGCTGCGAACGAAAGCGAGGCCATCAGCACAACGACCCCGACCAGCTGCGCCAGCGTACGGTTCGGCCCCTGAAGACGCGGAAAGATCATTGCTTGATCGCCTCCGGCTGGATGACATGGTCATAGCCTTGCATCGGATCGCCACGCTTGACCTTGACCACGGTCAACGCGAATACCAGCGCTACGAATGCCGCCAGCACCAGGCCCAGCCCCACGTTACGACCGAACCGGCGCTTGTGCAGTTCATGTTCGGGACGGAACGTCATCACCAGCCCCCCAGACCGTAGGGCTTCAGCGCCGCTTCAACCAGGAAGGCGCCGAAGTGCAGGAACAGATACAGGAGCGAGAAGCGGAAGACGGCCTTTTCGACAGCGTATTTGTCCGCCTCGGCCACCGCTTCGTCACGCCGCCAGATTCGGAACGCACCGACCACGAACCAGCCGTTCAGCGCCACCGCGACGGCAAGCGTGAACGGCCCACCGATCGAGGTCAGCGCAGCCCCCACGGCGACCGGCACCAGCAGCAGCGTATAAACAAGGATGTGGAGCCGCGTCGACTTGCGCCCGTGGGTCACGGTCAGCATCGGCACGCCAGCCTTGTGGTAGTCTTCCTTCATGAACAGCGCCAGCGCCCAGAAATGCGGCGGGGTCCACATGAAGATCAGGGCGAACATCAACACGGCCTCAAGCGACAGCGAGCCCGTAGCGCAGACCCAGCCGATCATTGGCGGAAACGCCCCTGCCGCGCCGCCGATCACGATGTTCTGCGGCGTCAACCGCTTCAGCCACATCGAATAGACGACCGCGTAGAAGAAGATGGTGAAGGCCAGAAGCCCTGCAGCCAGCAGGTTCGTCGCAAGCCCCAGCATGACCACGCTGATGCCCGACAGCGCAAGGCCCAGGCCCAGCGCGTCGCCGCCTGAGAGTTTGCCGGCCGGAACCGGGCGCCGCGCGGTGCGCTGCATCACGGCATCGATGTCCGCATCCCACCACATGTTCAACGAGCCCGATGCCCCCGCGCCCAGCGCGATGAACAGGATCGCCGCCACCGCCTCGACCGGATGCAGCGACACCGGCGCGACCAGAAGGCCGACCAGCGCGGTGAACACCACAAGGGACATGACGCGCGGCTTCAAAAGCTGCACATAATCGCCGAAGCTTGCCTCATAGGGCGCTTCGCCGATCTGCTGGATTGTGCCGCTCTTGCTCATGTCAGGTCCGTATTTTCAAGGTCAAAGGCCCGGGGGACACCGGGCCTCGCCACATATGTCGCCCCGGATCAGTCGTTCGCGGCCAGCTTGACAGCCGGATCGGCGGTCAGGTGCGAAAGCTCCACGTCGCCGGTCTTGGCCTTCGCCAGCCATTCCGCATAGGCCGCTTCCGACACGACCTTCACGGTGATCGGCATGTAAGCATGCATCTGGCCGCAGAGTTCCGAACATTGGCCGAAATAGATGCCTTCCTTGTCGGCCTGGAACCACAGCGCCGCCAGACGGCCGGGAACGCCGTCCTGCTTCACGCCGAAGGCCGGGATCGTCCAGGAATGGATCACGTCGGCACCGGTGACCTGAATCACGATCTTCTTGCCAACCGGAACCACCACGGCGGTGTCGGTGGCCAAGAGGAACTGGTCTTCGCTGTAGCCGGCCGCAACCAGTTGCTGGGCAACCTCGGGGGTCAGCATGTTGTCGCCGCCGGTTGCCGGCGAGCCGATCATGTAGCTATCGAAAGCCACATCCTCGCCGACGTATTCATAGCCCCAGTACCACTGGTAACCGGTCGCCTTGATCGTCACGTCGCCGACCGGAATTTCCTGTTCCTCGAACAGCACCGGCAACGAGAATGCCCCGATGAACACGAGGATGATGATCGGCACCACCGTCCATGCCACTTCCAGTGGCGAGTTGTGGGTGAAGCCTGCGGGCTTGGGGTTTGACCGCGAGTTGTAGCGCATGATCACGTAGATCAGCAGCGCCGAAACAAAGATCACGATGGCGAAGATGATGTAGTTCAGCATCCCGTCGAGCCATTGCAGATCTTCGGCAATCTTGGTCGCTGCGGGCTGGAACCCCATCGCGCCATCCACCGGCTGGCCGATGATTTCCAGCGTCTGCTGGGCATAGGCCGCACCGCTCCACAGGCTGGCAAGCCCGGCAGCAGCAATCGCATTCGTCACTTTCGAAAGGCGCATGTTCTCATTCCCGTTCCCGACGTGCGGCTTTGCGCCGCTTCTCAGGGCTTCGCCGCGCAAGGCAGAATCCCGTTAAGCAAAACCGTTGCGACATAGCAGCGCCCTCCGCCGCCGCCCCGTCGTCCACGGGGGCCGCTTGCGCCGGGGCGGACGCGCGCTTAGGTTCCGCACGCATCTGTCCAGAAAGGCATCCAATGGCCGACGCTCCCTTCCGCCCCTTCGACACGCTCCTGGACGAAGCCGCCGCCCTCGCCACCCTGCGGGCAGCCACCGCAGGTGCCGACGATGGCGAGTTGTTTCTGGAACGCCGCCGGGGCGAAAGCATCGTGCTGGACGACGGTCGCATCAAGAACGCCAGCTACGACGCGTCCGAAGGCTTTGGCATGCGCGCCGTGCGGGGCGAGGTGGCGGGCTATGCGCATTCGACCGAGATTTCCGAAAAGGCCCTCACCCGTGCAGCCGAAACCGCGCGTCTGGCGGTCGGCAGCGGCGGCGGCACCCTGGCCGACGCGCCGAAGGGCACCAATATCAGGCTTTACACCGACGCCGACCCGATGGCTGACACGATTTTCCCGGTAAAGATCGACATGCTGAAGGAAATCGACGCCTTCGCCCGCGCGCTTGACCCGCGCGTGGTGCAGGTGTCGGCCTCGCTCGGCGCATCCTTGCAAGAGGTGGAGATCCTGCGCCCGGAGGGCCTGCGCCTGCGTGACATCCGCCCGATGGCGCGGCTGAACGTCTCGGTCATCGTCGAGGAAAGCGGCCGCCGCGAACAGGGCGGCATGGGCGGCGGCGGGCGTTACGGTCTGGCTCGGCTGATGCTGCCGGAAACATGGCAGCCGATGGTGAAGGAGGCGTTGCGGATCGCGCTCGTCAACCTCTCCGCCGAAGCCGCCCCTGCCGGCATCATGGACGTCGTCCTTGGCCCGGGCTGGCCCGGCATCCTTTTGCACGAAGCCATCGGCCACGGGCTGGAAGGTGACTTCAACCGCAAGGAAACCTCGGCCTTCGCCGGGCTGATGGGCAGCCGCATCGCCGCCAAGGGCGTCACCGTGCTGGACGATGGCACCATCCCCGACCGTCGCGGCAGCCTTTCGGTGGATGACGAAGGCACCCCGTCGGCGAAGAACGTCCTGATCGAGGACGGCATCCTCGTCGGCTACATGCAGGATCGCCAGAACGCCCGCCTGATGGGCGTGGCCCCCACTGGCAACGGACGGCGCGAAAGTTTCGCCCATATTCCGATGCCACGGATGACCAACACCTACATGCTGGCCGGCACCGACGACCCCGCCGGGATTGTAGCGTCCCTCAAGGATGGCATCTACGCAGTCGGCTTCGGCGGCGGTCAGGTCGACATCACCAACGGCAAGTTCGTGTTTTCCTGCACCGAGGCCTACCGGGTTAAGAACGGCGTCATCGGCGCGGCCGTCAAGGGCGCGACGCTGATTGGTGACGGTGCCACCGCCCTGAAACAGATCCGCGCCATCGGCAACGATCTGGCACTCGACCCGGGCATCGGCAACTGCGGCAAGGCCGGGCAATGGGTTCCGGTGGGTGTCGGACAACCGACGCTGCTGATAGGTGGGCTTACGGTGGGCGGTTCGGCGGCCTGAGGTGGCGCGCCCGAACCAAAGCCGCCGCTGTACGGTGCTGTTTCTGCCGAATGCGTCTCGCGGGCTTGCCGCATGACAGACCGACCGCCCCTGCTGACCAGACGACGGGTGCTGGCAGCCGTTCTAATCCTTGCGGTGCTGGCAGGCCTGAGCCTGCCCTATCTGATGCTGGGCGACCAGCCGGTCTTCAGCGAGGCTTGGGTTCGCCAGCATCTTGGCGGCACGGGCTGGGCGGGGCCGGTCTTGCTGGCGCTGCTGATGGCAGTGGCGATTGTTGTCAGCCCGATTCCCAGCGGCCCGATCGGCGTGGCGGCGGGCGCGCTTTACGGCACGGTCTGGGGTGGGGTCGTGACCGTCGCGGGCGCGTTCCTCGGGGCTTGCCTAGCGTTTCTGGCCGCCCGCTACCTTGGCTTCGACGCAGTCCGTCGGTCCGAAAACCGCCTCCTCCAGTCACTCGCGGCTCCACGCCCACAATGGTCGCTGATGGCGATCGTCTTTGCCTCGCGGCTGATCCCCTTCATCTCGTTTGACGCGGTGAGCTATGCCGCCGGGCTGACCAGCCTGACCATGCCGCGCTTTGCACTCGCCACGCTTCTCGGCGTGATCCCGGTCAGCTTCGTTCTCAGCGCAATCGGCGCGGGCATGCACGACGCCGAGATGTCGAAACCCCTCCTCGCCCTGATTGCCGGCATCACCCTGATCCCGGTAGTTGGCAAATGGCTGTGGGATCGGCTGCGCTGACCGTTCTGGCCGCGCATTGATATCCTCAGCGCCCGAACTTCGCCTTCAGCGCATCGGCAAATGCCGTGTTGGGCGGCGGGTCCGCCTGAACCACCGGGCGTGACGGCTTGGCCGCAGGCCCGCGCTCCCGCACCGCCTCGCGCGCGTCGGCACTGCCGGATTTCATCGTCAGGCCGATACGCTTGCGCGCCACGTCCACCTCGACCACCCGCACCTTGACCACATCGCCCGCCTTCACCACGGCATGGGGGTCTTTCACGAAACTGTCGGCAAACTGGCTGACATGCACCAACCCGTCCTGATGCACGCCCACATCGACAAAAGCGCCAAAGGCCGCGACGTTGGTAACCGTCCCTTCCAGCAGCATCCCCGGCTTCAAATCCTTGATATCGTTCACCCCATCCGCAAACGTCGCCGTGCGGAACGACGGCCGCGGATCGCGCCCCGGCTTTTCCAGTTCCGCCAGAATGTCCTTCACGGTCGGCAGTCCGAACCGCTCATCGACGAAATCGCGCGGCTCGACTCCGCGCAGCACCGCCGGGTCTGCCATCACCGACCTGAGATCGCGCCCGCAAGCGGCCACGATCCGCCGCGCCAGATCATAGGCTTCGGGATGCACGGATGAGGCGTCCAGCGGTTCCTTGCCGCCCGTCACGCGCAAAAACCCCGCCGCCTGCTCGAACACCTTTGGCCCCAGCCGCGCGACCTTCAGCAGTTCCTTGCGGCTGGCGAAGGGTCCGTTCGCATCCCGGTGTGCCACGATTGCCTCAGCCAGCCCCGGCCCCACGCCCGAAACCCGCGCCAGCAAGGGGGCGGAGGCGGTGTTCAAATCCACCCCCACCGCGTTCACCGCATCTTCGACAACGGCCTCAAGGCTGCGGCCAAGCCGGTGCTGATCGACGTCATGCTGATACTGGCCGACGCCAATCGCCTTGGGTTCGATCTTCACCAGTTCCGCCAGCGGGTCCTGCAACCGCCGCGCAATGCTGACCGCGCCGCGCAAGGAAACGTCCAGCCCCGGAAACTCCTTCGCCGCCAGTTCGCTGGCCGAATAAACCGACGCACCCGCCTCGGACACGATCACCTTCACCGGCTTTTCCCCGGGCAGGACCGCCAGAATATCCGCCACCATCTTTTCGGTTTCCCGGCTGGCGGTGCCGTTGCCGATCGAGATCAGCTTCACCCCGTGCTTGCCGATCAGCCGCGCCAACGCCACCTGCGCGCCGCGCAGATCGTTCTTTGGCTGGAACGGATAGACCGTTTCCGTCTCCAGAACCTTGCCCGTCGGGTCGACCACCGCGACCTTCACGCCCGTCCGAATCCCCGGATCGAGCCCCATCGTCGCCTTCCCGCCGGCCGGCGCGGCCAAAAGCAGATCCTTCAGGTTCCGCGCAAAGACGCGGATCGCCTCGGCCTCGGCCCGGTCGCGCATCTCGGCCATCAGGTCCAGCGTTAGGCTGGTGCGCAGCTTGACCCGCCAGGCCCAGCTTGCCGCCTCGCGCAGCCAGGCATCGCCGGGGCCGCGCGACCCTGTGTCCAACGCAGCGCCACACGCCCGCTCACACGGGCTTTCGCCGCGCGCGGCCTCGGCATCGACGTCCAGATCCAGCGCCAGAACCCCCTCGTTCCGGCCCCGCAGCATCGCGAGAACCCGATGACTCGGCGCGCCCGCCCAGCCTTCGGAATGCGCGAAATAGTCGGAAAACTTCGCCCCCTCCGCCTCTTTCCCCGCCACCACCTTGGCCGACAACCGCGCCACCCGTTTCATGTGGTCGCGCAACCGGCCCAACAGCGAGGCATCCTCAGCCAGACCTTCGGCCACGATATCCCGCGCGCCTTCCAGCGCGGCCTTCGCGTCCGGCACCGCCTCGGTCACATAGCTCGCCGCCAGCCCCGCAGGCTCCGCCGCCCGGTTCGCCAGAATCGCATCGACCAGCCCCTGCAAGCCGTTTTCCCGTGCAATCATCGCCTTGGTGCGCCGCTTCGGCTTGTAGGGCAGATAGATGTCCTCCAGCTCCGCCTTCGTCACCGCCTTCGCTATCGCGCCCGCCAGCGCATCGGTCATCTTGCCCTGCTCGGTGATCGACCCCGCAATCGCCGTTCGCCGCGCCTCCAGCTCGCGCAGATAGCCAAGCCGTTCCTCCAGCCGCCTGAGCTGCGTGTCGTCAAGCCCGCCCGTCACCTCCTTGCGGTAGCGCGCAATGAAGGGAACCGTCGCGCCCTCGTCCAGCAGCGTGATCGCCGCCCTGACCTGTTCGGCACTGGCGCCGATGTCGGTGGCGATGGTCTGCGGAATGCGGGCAACGGTCATGCGAATCCTCCTTCGGGATGGGCGACCTTACCCTTCGCCGTCAGGGCTTTGAAGCGGCTGGCGACTCCACTCCGCAAGTCGGACGACAGGTCACGGAGCCGGTGTGGCATGTCTTTCGCGCGCGGGCAGTTGCGGGCTTGGCCCTGCGCTCCGTCCCCCGCTGCCTGGCGGGCTATTCCCGGCCCGGCGTGGCGGCAGGCACCTGATCGCGCAGGGGGCGCAAGGTCGGAGGCGGAGGCAACAGCCCGCGAATGTCGGCGAAAGGATAGACCGGGTCGTGCCGGAACGCTTCGGCAAACCCCGCGTCATCGCCGCACTGCGCGGCGCGGAACCGGCCCGACAAGCGCGACCGTTCGACATAGACCTCAGGCTTCTGGCTGGCATGGCACAGGATGGCCGCCTCTTTTGTACCTTGTTCGGCGGTCGTGGCGACGTAATGCGTGGGCAGGAAACCGGTTCCCAGCATCGTATCGGCCCACAGCACCGGCTGGCGAAAGCCCGCGACCTCCAGTGCCACGCCGGCCAATGCGCGGTGATCGCCGTGATAATCGTTCGGCGCGTGGGCAACGATCAGATCAGGCGCCAGACCGCGCAGGGCCGCGTCCGCAGCCGCGCGGAACCCCGCATCCTTCGACAGCGCTCCATCCTCACGGCCCAGCAAGACCAGCTCGGCCCCAAGCATCGCCGCCCCGGCCCGCGCTTCGCCAGCCCGCTGCCTTGCCAGAATTTCCGGCGCTTCAGTGCCGCCACGGCTGCCATCCGTGGCCACCACGATCGTGACCCGGTCGCCCATGCGCAGCCAGGCGCGGATCGCGCCACCGCAAAAGATCTCTGCATCATCCGGGTGTGCCATGAACACGGCGACGTGTCGTTGCATGATCCCCCCGCGAAGTGCCTGCCTGTCCGGAAGATGGTACCGACGCCCCGGCTCGAACGGGGGACCCCTAGATCCACAATCTAGTGCTCTAACCAACTGAGCTACGTCGGCACTCTGGCGGCGATTTAGCCCCCCGCCCCCGGGATTGCAAGCAGGAACAAACCCGCGCCGTGAATGGTGCTTGCGTGACCCGCCGCAAGGCGCTACCCCGGTTCCCATTCAGCCGCCGGGAGGCCGCCATGGGCATCGACAAGCAAAGCGACATTGCCGCCAACATTCAGATCGGCCCGACCGATGCGGGCATGGTCCGCATCTATATTGAGGCCGAGGGCGGAATTGAACTGCCACTCGACTTCGACCCCGAAGAGGCCGACGAAATCGCCGAGGAACTGCGCGCCGCTGCCGAAGCCGCCCGCGCGATGGCCGATGGCAAGCCCGCAAGGAAACGCTGATCTCTCTGGCCGTAAGCCCTTGCTCAGAACAACTGCCCCTGCAACCCAGGATCGCGCAATCCCTGCAGCCGCGCCGCGGCATGGCGGGCGAAGGTCCGTAGCACCGCCTTTCGCCGCGCGCCCGCAAGCGGCGTTTCAGGGCCCATCCTGACCACCTCGGCGTCATAGGGATCGGCCAGGATCAGCCCGGTGCCCTCGGGCAGCAATTCCACCGGGAAATCCGCGTCCACCGCCCAGAAGAACCTGTCGCACCAATCCAGATACCCGTGCCACTTGCGGTCCGCCGCGAAATCCGCCCGGCCCGACTTGCACTCGACCACCCAGATCTCGCCTTTCGGGCCCAGCGCCATCACGTCGACGCGCAGGCCCGGCACCGGCACCAGTTCTTCAACCGACACGAAATCCAGCGCGCGCAGGCCACGGCAGACCCCGCGCTGCAAGCGCTGGCCCGGCAGGAGGGGCAGGATTTCGACAGGCTGGTCCATCCGCCGATCATGAACCAATCATGAACATCTGTCCAGCCTTGCGCCCCGCCCCCCGCCGCCCTATCTTGATCATTGGCAGGTGCTGCTCCTCTCGTGCGAGGCCTTTTTTCCAGTGGCCGATAAGCAAACGCATGGGGGCTGGCTCTGACAGGATCCTGGTCCTGTTACGGGAAAATCCCGGCGCTCCACGGTTGCTGCGGGCCTGCCACCTGAAAGCAAAAGGCCCGCCAATCGGCGGGCCTTTTGCTTTGTGCGGGTGTTCGGTGTCAGCGCCGGTTGGAACGCGAAGGTGCCACGGCCTCGACCTTGATCGGGATCAGTTGGGCGTGATCGCGCAGGCCACCGCGCGGTGTGTCGTCCTGTTCGGCCATGCCCATCACCGAAACGGCGAACTGCACGGCGGAAAAAACGATCCCGTTGAACACCACCATCATCGCTGCGGCAACCCAGCCGATATCCGATCCAATGATCAGATGCCCAAGCCCGGCCACATCGAACCACACCAGGCCCGCTGTAAAGGCCGCGGCGACGCCGAACCCAATAGCCACGCTGCGAATATAAAGGCTGACAAGCTGGGTCATCGTTTTCTCCTTGCTTACAATGAAGCTAGGGCGCGCCCCGGTGCTTGCCAAGGGGCAAAGCCCAGTCTCAGACCTTGATGCGCGAAAAACCGTCGCGCAGGGCCACCGACCACGCCTCGCTCATGGCGCGAAACGCTTCGTCCCCGGCCTCGATCCGGCGCTTCTGGGTCACCCGGCAGGCATCGCGCTCGATCACGCAAAGATCGAGCGGCATCCCCACCGAAAGATTCGAGCGCAGCGTCGAATCCATGCTCAGGAGCACCGCCTTCTGCGCGTCCAGCAGACTTGTCGTCGGCTTCACCACGCGGTCCAGAATCGGCTTGCCGTACTTGTGCTCGCCGATCTGAAGGAACGGCGCATCCTCGGTCGCCTCGATGTAGTTGCCTTCCGGGTAGATCAGGAACATGCGCATCGCGCCGCCCTTCCTTTGCCCCGCCACGATCATCGACGCCGTTGCCCCCTGCATCGCGCTCAGCTTTTCGTCGATCTCGCCGCGCACCACCGACAGCATCCCGCCCACGATATCGGCCACCTTCAACAGCGTTGGCGCCAGCATGATGCTTGTGTCGGGCGTGGCGTCAGGATCGTCGATCGCCTCGCGCAGCCGCGCCAGCGTGGTCTGGCTGACCGACAGGCTGCCCGCCGTCATGATCACGATCACCCGCTCACCGGGCTCTTCGAAGGTGAACATCTTGCGGTAGGTGGAAATGTTGTCGAGCCCCGCATTGGTCCGCGTGTCCGACAGCAAGACCATGCCCTCGTTCAGCATCAGTCCCACGCAATAAGTCATGTCCGTCTCCCCGCTCCGGGGCGGACCCTACTGATCCTGGTTCTGGATCGCAACGGTCACATCCATCTCTTCGCGCCCACCGCCGCGCGCGATTCCGCGGATCGGGGCTGCATCCTGCGCGTCAAAGCCCGAGCCAAGCCGGATATAGCGTTCGTCCGGGCAGCACCGGTTCGCAGGATCAAACCCCACCCAGCCAAGGCCGGCCACGAACACCTCAGCCCAGGCGTGGGCTGCCTCATGTGCCACCCCCGCCGCATCGGAAAAAAGATAGCCCGAGACATAGCGCCCCGGCAGGCCCCGCGCCCGCGCCAGCGCAATCATCGCATGGGCGTGGTCCTGACAGACGCCTTCGCCAAGCACCAGCGCCTCGGCCGCCGTGGTGTGTGCATGCGTCACGCCCGGCTTGTAGGCAATCGCATCCGCCACCGCCCCCATCAGCGCGTGTGCAAGCGCCAGCGTATCGGCCCCGCTCACCGAATGTGACAAGGCATCAAGCGCCTTGTCGACCCGCGTCGGCTGCGTCGGGCGCAGGTAGCAATCCGGCGCCACGGTTTCCTTGTGGCCACGCAACACGCCAGTCAGATCGACCGTCTCCACCACGCCCGATACCGCCACCGCTATCTCGCTCACTGGCCCGGCCACCGTCCAACCCTGAACCAGATCGCCCGCGCCATCCTTGAACTCCGCTCCGCGGCGGCCGTCGGTGACGGTAACGGCCCAGTCGATGACCTTCTGCCCGTTGTAAGTCGACGGTGTCAGCCGGTGGCTCTGCACCACCGACCGCACAGGCGCGGCATAAAGGTAGCGCGTCACATGGTTGACCGTCAGCCGCATCAGCGCATTTCCCCGCTCAGGTAGGCAAAGTGGATCGCATTCGCCAGGACCGCCGTGTCGTCGATGAAGCGCGTCAGATATTCGTGCAAGCCCTCCTCGAAGATCCCCTCCACCGCCGTCGCCAAGATCCCCGCCATCAGATCCTTCGCCCGCACCTGCGCCTCGGTCTCGCGGCCATAGGCGGTGGCAAGCCGGCCCAGATGGTTCGCCATCCCCGCGACGCAGGTGGTCAGCGAGCGGGGGCATTGCGGGTTGAGGATCAGGAAATCCGCGATCTTGCCCGCCGTGACCTCGCCGCCGTAAGCCCAGTGAAACGCCCGGTGCGATCCCATCGCGCGCAAAAGCGTGGTCCACTGGTAGTTGTCGAGGCCCGACCCGATGAAATCAACCCGTGGCAACAAGACGTAATACTTCACGTCCATCAAACGCGCGGTATTGTCGGCGCGTTCCAGATAATACCCAAGGTTCAGGAAGTTGTATCCGTCGTTGCGCAACAGCGTCGCGTCGATCGCGCCACGCACCATCGCCGCGTGGCGCATCACCCATTCGGTCAGCCGGCTCAGTTCCAGTTCCGACCGCGGCCGCCGCTCCAGTGCCTTCAACTCCTGAAACGCGGTGTTCAGCGCGTCCCAGACCTGAGCGGTCAGCGCGGTGCGCACGATCCGCCCGTTTTCCCGCGCGCAGGTGATGCAGCTGGCGACCGACGAGGGGTTGTCGCGGTCGAAGAACAGCCAGCTTTCGATGTTGCGCTGCACCGGGTCGCCGTACTTCTTGGCAAAGCCCTCGGCCATCCCGGCGGCCTGCAACAGACTGTCCCACTCGCTGCGATAACCATGCGCCGAGGGGATCAGGCTGATCCGGCTGCCCACCTCCAGAAGCCGCGCCGAGGTATCCGCCCGCTCCATGTAGCGCGCGATCCAGTAAAGGTTGTCGGCGGTCCGGCTCAGCATGGCAAAACCCTCATTCCGCCAACACCCAGGTATCCTTGACCCCTCCGCCCTGGCTCGAGTTCACCACCAGCGAGCCTTCCTTCAGCGCCACCCGCGTCAGCCCGCCCGGAACCAGTTCGATCCGCTCGCCAACAAGGCAATAGGGCCGCAAATCCACATGGCGCGGCGCCACGCCCTCTTCGACGAAACTCGGCACCGTCGACAGCGCCAGCGTTGGCTGGGCAATGTAATTTGCCGGGGTCTCGATGATCTTCGCCCGGAACGCCTCCACTTGCGCCTGGGTCGATTTCGGCCCGACCAGCATCCCGTAGCCGCCTGACCCGTGAACTTCCTTCACCACCAGTTCCGGCAGCTTTTCCAGCACGTATTTCAGATCATCGTTCTGCCCGCATTGCCATGTCGGCACGTTCTTCAGGATCGGTTCCTCGCCCAGATAAAAGCGGATCATCTCGGGCACATAGCAATAGACCGCCTTGTCGTCGGCCACCCCTGCCCCCGGGGCCGAACAGATCGCCACCCCGCCAGACCGATAGACGTCCATCAACCCCGGTATCCCCAGCATTGAATCCGGCTTGAAGCACAACGGGTCGATGTAAGCGTCGTCGATCCGCCGATAGATCACATCCACCCGACGTGGGCCTTCGGTGGTGCGCATCCAGACATATTCGCCGTCGACGAACAGATCCTGCCCCTCGACCAGTTCAACACCCATCAGGTCGGCAAGAAAGCTGTGCTCGTAGTAGGCCGAATTGAAATGCCCCGGTGTCAGGATCACCACGGTCGGCTCACCCGAGCATTTCTTCGGCGCAACGGACGCCAGCGTCCGGCGCAGCTTCTCAGGATAGGTATCCACCGGCTCGATCCGGTTTTCCCGAAACAGGTCCGGGAACATCCGCATCATGATCTCGCGGTTTTCCAGCATGTAGCTGACCCCGCTTGGCGTGCGGCAATTGTCCTCCAGCACAAAGAAGTCATCCGGTCCGGTGCGCACCAGATCGATCCCGACGATGTGGGAATAGACCCCCTTCGGCGGCACGATCCCCGCCACCGCCTTCTCATAAGCCTCGTTCTGGTAGACCAGCCGCGCCGGGATGCGCCCGGCGCGCACGATCTCTCCGCGCCCGTAGACATCCACCAGAAACGCGTTCAACGCCCGCGCCCGCTGCTTGATCCCCCGCTCCAGCCGCGACCACTCGGCTCCGGAAAAGACGCGCGGAAACATGTCGAACGGGATCAGCCGGTCCGGGTCGCCGCCCTCGCCATAGACCGCGAAGGTGATCCCGATCCGCCGGAACAGGGCCTCCGCCTCGGCCTGCTTCAGATGGCGCAATTCCTGCGGCATCGCGCGCACCCAGTCTTCCAGCCGCGCATAGGGCGACCTGACGCCCGTGCCATGAAACATCTCGTTGAACGTGGGGGTCACGTCGCCTCCGTCCTGCCCGTCTGGCTGTCACTAGATCAGCCGTTTCCCGTGCGGGGAAGAGCGAACTGCACGTTTTGTAACTCCCGTAGATCAAAGCGCACAAGAAACGGGCAGTCGCGGCCGCCTTACAGCAGGGTCAGATCAGGACGCGTCGCCAGCAACGTCGCACTCACATCATCCCAGGCATGGGTTCCGACCGAGCCGGCCGTGACCCAGTCCACGGCACCGCGCAGCCGGGCTGCCGATCCGTGAAATCCGCCCGCAGCCAGATCGCTCCAAACATCTTCCAGATGCAGCAATACCGCTGGTTTTCGCCCCAACGGACCCTTTCCAGAAAAACCCCCGACCCGACGGTCGATCACGGTCAGGTCCGCGCGGTCGAAACTTTTGAACCATCGCCGGAAGATCGGATGCCACGGGCGGCGCAGGATGATGGCGGCTGACTGGCCCGGCTTCGCGAACAAGGACCACAGATGGACCGCCGACCCGTCCGCAAAGATCAGCTTGCCTGCCCGCTGGTAGACCTCGATCTGCTCGCGCATGGACAGCGTTTCGGGATGGATCACATGGTAGCCTTCAGCCACCAGCGCCGCCTCGAGGGTGGGCTCCTCCAGATACTGTTCGAACTGCGGTCCAAGTCTGCTGCGGCTGACATAAACGCGAAACGCGGGATCAACGGGCACTGGCGGTGCAACCCGTGCCAGCCACTCCATGTACAGCGGGTCGGCGGCGGGATTGCGCTCAAGGTTCATCAACTCCGCAGCAAGGTGGAGCTGGCGCACCCGCGTAGACTGACGCAGCAGGATCAGCGGGTTGTTGACCCCAAGCGTCTGCAAGAGATCGACAAAATACCCCGGTATCCGGTGTAACCCGTGATTGGCGCCAAGAAACACGATCGGCAGGTCTGCCGGAAGTTGCTCGGCCAACCAGAGCCGACCGATGGATTGCGTGACCACATGGCCGAATTGCGGCCCGATGATGCCGCCGTAAATGGCCTCGGCGTCAAGCTCTGCAATCGGGGTGTCCAGTTCGGCGATGCTGATCGGCTGGGTCCAGCGGTGTCGGTACATGCCCGCCGCCCCATCCGGCAGCGTATCGTCGGCCGCCCGCACCCCGATGCGCTTTAGCGCCTTCTTGCCCAGCACCGCGTCCGACCGCTTGGCGACCGGATAATCAAGCAGCGTCGCTGCCCCAGCCATTATGCAGGCGTTATCCAAGCAAGTTGCACGCGGCATCACATCACCCACCCCCAACCATTGACCATGCCCCTCTCGCCCGCGCAGGATTCTAACCACGGCCAAGGGCCGGGCCGCAACGTCATACCGCAACCGGACCCGGCCAATCCCCTTGTGCCGCGTCGCCGTCGCACTACCCTACCACCCATGGCCAGCGTCCTCACCTTCACCGACAGCGGCATCTACTGCCCCGCAGGTGATTTCCACATCGACCCGTGGCGCCCGGTGGCCCGCGCGCTGATCACCCACGGCCATTCCGACCATGCCCGCTGGGGGATGGGGTCTTACCTCGCCACCGAAAAGGCGCTGCCGGTGATCCGCAAGCGCCTGGGCGACATCACCGCCGATGGCATCGCTTACGGCGAGCGCCGCCAGATCGGCGGAGCAACGGTGTCCTTCCACCCCGCCGGCCACGTCCCCGGCTCGGCCCAGATCCGGGTCGAGGTGGCGGGCGAGGTCTGGGTCGTCTCGGGCGACTACAAGACCGAGGCCGATGGTCTGGCCGAAGCCTTCGAACCGGTCACCTGCCACGCCTTCATCTCGGAATGCACCTTCGGCCTGCCGGTCTTTCGCTGGCAACCGCAGCCTTTGGTGATGGACCAGATCGCCCGTTGGTGGGAGGCGAACGCGGCCGAGGGCAAGACCTCGATCCTTGGTGCCTATTCCTTCGGCAAGGCGCAGCGCCTGATGGCAGGTCTGCCCGCCCTTGGCCCCATCCTCACCCACGGCGCGGTCGAGGAGATCACCGCGATTCTGCGCGCCCAGGGCTACCCGCTGCCCGAAACCGTCCGCGTGACGCCCGAGGTCTCTGGCAAGACCCACCCCGGCGCCCTCGTCATCGCACCGCCCGCAGCCCTCGGCTCGGCCTGGGCGGGCCGTTTCGGGCCGTCGGACGAAGCTTTCGCCTCGGGCTGGATGGCGGTGCGCGGCATCCGCCGCCGCCGCAGCCTTGGCACCGGCTTTGCCCTTTCGGACCACGCCGACTGGGACGGCCTCAACACGGCGATCCGCGCCACCGGGGCCACCCGCGTCTTCGTCACCCACGGCTACACCGCCCCGTTCCGCCACTGGCTGGAGACCCAGGGTTACGACGCTGGCATCGTGGAGACCCGCTTCAGCGGCGATGACGCCGAGGAGGCCGAGGCATGAAGACCTTTGCCGCGCTTTTCTCAGCCCTCGACAGCACCACAAAGACCACTGAAAAGACCGCCGCCCTCACCGCCTATTTCCGTACCGCGCCCGCGGCGGACCGGGTCTGGACGATCGCCCTTCTGACCGGCCGGCGCCCTAAGCGCGCCGTCAATTCCACCGAACTGCGCCTCTGGGCGGCCGAGGTGGCGGACATCCCCGACTGGCTGTTCGAGGAAAGCTACACCATCGTCGGCGATCTGGCCGAAACCATCGCCCTCGTCCTGCCGCCCGCCCTTGGCACCGACAGCCCGAGCCTTGACACCACAATCACCGCCCTCATCCGGCTGACCGGCCAACCCGCCGACCTCCGCCGCGCTGCAGTGCTCGACGCATGGCGCACTCTGCCCCCCGTCGAACGCTTCCTCTTCAACAAGCTGATCACCGGCGGCTTCCGCATGGGCGTGGCGCAGGGCCTGTTGACCCGTGCGCTCGCGACCGCGACGGGCGTCGAGGAAGCCACCCTCGCCCACCGTCTGATGGGCAACTGGGACCCCGCCCACACCGGTTTCGACGATCTCATCGGCGGCGAGGCGGGCGGCGACGCGCGGCCCTATCCCTTTGCCCTCGCAAGCCAACTGGAAGCCGCACCGGAATCCCTGGGCGAGCCGCAAGATTGGCTCGCCGAATGGAAATGGGACGGCATCCGCGGCCAGCTGATCCACCGCCCCGGCGCCTTCGCAATCTGGAGCCGTGGCGAAGAACTGATCACCGACCGCTTCCCCGAATTCGCCCCACTGTCGGATTTCCTGCCCGACGGTACCGTCATCGACGGCGAGATCGTCGCCTGGGGCGGCACCCGTCCCCTGCCCTTCGCCGCCCTGCAAAAACGCATCGGCCGCAAGACGGTGCCGAAAAGCCTGCTGGCCTCGGCCCCGGCGCATTTTCTGGCCTACGATCTTCTGGAAGACGCCGGCACCGACCTGCGCGCCGCCCCGCTTTCCCTGCGGCGCACAAGACTGGCCAAGATGATAGCCCTCTTGCCCGCCGGCCTGCCCCTGTCGCTGTCCCCCGCGCTGACCTTCCACACCTGGGAAGGTCTCGCCGCCATTCGCGCCACCGCACGCGCGGAAGAGGCTGAAGGGCTGATGCTGAAACGCGGCACCTCGGTCTACCACGCCGGTCGCAAACGCGGCGACTGGTGGAAATGGAAGCTTGACCCGTGGTCGATCGACGCGGTGATGCTCTATGCGCAGGCCGGCCACGGGCGGCGGGCGAACCTTTACACCGATTTCACCTTCGGCATCCGCGACGGCAACGAGCTGGTGCCGTTCACCAAGGCCTACTCCGGCCTGACCGACGCCGAGTTTGCCGAGATCACCCGGTGGGTGCAGACCCACACGCTGGAACGCTATGGCCCTGTTCGCAAGGTGCCGGCCGTTCTGGTGTTCGAGATCGCCTTCGAGGGCATTCAGGAAAGCCCGCGGCACAAATCCGGCATCGCGCTCAGGTTTCCCCGCATGGTGCGCTGGCGACGCGACAAGGGGGTGGCGGACATCGACACGCTAGATGCCCTGCGCGCGCTGTTGCGGACAGCGCCGGAGGGGCCGTCTGCCCCTCCGGACCTCCCCGAGGATATTTGAGGAAGAGGAAGCCCTTGCAGCCTTGCGGGAGGCCAGCCTTCGCCACTAGATGACCCCTGACACTTGACCGATGAGGATGCAATGACCCTGCCCCGCCCCGTTTTCGACGCGCACGCCACTGGTGGCGGCTTCGGCAACCTGCCCGACTGGGACCTGACCGACCTCTATCCCGCGCCCGACGCGCCGGAATTTTCCCGCGACATGGCCTGGCTGGAGACGGCCTGTGCCGATTTCGCGGCAACCTACGAGGGAAAGCTTGCCACGCTGGACGCGGCCGCGATGCTGGCCTGCATCGAGGAAAACGAGCGGATCGACATCACCGCCGGGCGGATCATGTCCTACGCGGGCCTGCGCTATTACCAGAACACGATGGACAGCGACCGCGCCAAGTTCATGGCCGATGCGCAGGACAAGGTAACCACCTTCACCACGCCCCTGGTGTTCTTCAGCCTAGAGTTCAACCGGCTGGACGATGACCATCTGGCGCGCCTTCTGGCCGCGAACGCCGCCCTTGCGCGCTACAAGCCCGTGTTCGACCGGATGCGCGCGATGCGGCCTCACCAGTTGTCGGACGAGCTGGAACGCTTCCTGCATGACGAAAGCGTCGTCGGGGCCAGCGCCTGGAACCGTCTTTTCGACGAGACGATGGCGGGCCTGATGTTCGATGTGGCGGAGGAGGAGGAGCCTCTCAACCTCGAAGCCACCCTGAACCTCCTGACCGATCAGAACCGCACCAAGCGGGAAGCTGCGGCCCGGGCGCTTGCAGTGGTTTTCGACAAGCATATCAAGCTGTTCGCGCGCGTTCATAACACGCTGGCGAAGGAGAAGGAGATCCACGACCGCTGGCGCAAGATGCCCTCGCCGCAACATGGCCGGCATCTGGCGAACCATGTCGAGCCAGAGGTGGTCGAGGCGCTGCGCAACGCCGTGGTTGCGGCCTATCCGAAGCTTTCCCACCGCTATTACCGTCTGAAGGCAAAGTGGATGGGCCTCGACAAGCTGCAGGTCTGGGACCGCAACGCCCCGCTACCGACCGAGGCGCCGAAGCTGGTCGACTGGCCGACCGCCACCGCGACCGTGATGGACGCCTACGCGGCCTTTGATCCGCGGATGGCCGACCTTGCCAAACCATTCTTCGAAAAGGGCTGGATCGACGCAGGCGTCAAACCCGGCAAGGCACCCGGCGCCTTTGCCCACCCGACCGTCACTACGGTTCATCCCTACGTCATGCTCAACTACCTCGGCAAACCGCGGGATGTGATGACGCTGGCGCATGAACTTGGCCACGGCGTGCATCAGGTGCTGGCCGCAGGACAGGGCGAGCTTCTGTCCTCCACCCCGCTGACGCTGGCCGAAACCGCTTCGGTCTTTGGCGAGATGCTGACCTTCCGCAAGCTGCTGGACGCTGCCACGACACCGGCCGAAAAGAAGACGCTGCTGGCGGGCAAGGTCGAGGACATGATCAACACCGTCGTCCGCCAGATCGCCTTTTACGACTTCGAATGCAAGCTGCATGCTGCCCGTGCGGAAGGCGAACTGACGCCCGACGACATCAACGCGCTCTGGATGAGCATCCAGGCGCAATCCCTTGGCGACGCTTTCGAATTCATGGACGGCTACGAGACATTCTGGGCCTATATCCCGCACTTCGTCCATTCGCCCTTCTACGTCTATGCCTACGCCTTTGGCGATGGCCTCGTGAACGCGCTTTACGCAGCCTACCAGTCCGGCCTGCCGGGGTTCGAGGAGAAATACTTCGACATGCTGAAAGCCGGTGGATCAAAGCACCACAAGGAACTTCTGGCACCGTTCGGCCTTGATGCCTCGGACCCGAAATTCTGGGATCAGGGCCTCAGCATGATTGCCGGTTTCATCGACGAGTTGGAGGCGATGGAGGGCTGATCTCCGTTCCTGATGCCGGACCTGAGCAGGTTCGGCATCGGAAAGGCGCCGCCAACACAAGGCCAATGTCAGGCGTCGGTCTGCACAAATCGGCAGGCGCTCAGCAAGCACTGCGCGCGCAGCACCCCACCACCGGACTGAGCGTGCCAGATCCGAAGTGGAACAAACGCACCACCTGTAGCCTGACGCACATCAAGCGGGCAGGTAGACGCGCATCAGCCCCGACGCTGCGACATCTCGGTCAATTCGCGCAGATGCGCATCCAGCGCGGCGGCGGCCTCGTCCATTGTCGCGGCGACCGCATCGGCATCGACCAGATCACGCAGGTGGGCATCCTGTTCGGCGATCTGACCGGCTACCAGAATCCAGACCTGCGGGCAGCAGATCCGCAGCGCCACGATCAGCCGGGCCAGGGAGAACGTCTGCTGCCGCGTCGACGCCGACAGGCCGATGATCGCCGGCTGCAGGCGGCCTATTTCACTGACCAGCGCATCATGGCCGAGGCCGAGCCGCAGGTCGATTTCCCAGCCCCGGCGCCGCATTGCATCGGCCGCCATCGTCACGCCGATGGTGTGGATCTCGCCAGGAACCTGGGCGAAAACCGCCGTCGCACCGGGCGTGTGCGGCAGTCGTTCGGCAAGAAACACGGTGCGCAATTCGCGCAGGATGCCATAGACCCGCCCGGCACCGATGATCACATCCGACACCGTCAGCAGATCCTGTTCCCACCGTGTACCAAGCAGGGCGACCGCCTTGGCGATAAAGCCGAAATAGAGCGCCTCCGTCGACATGCCGCCAAGGCGCGCGGCACGCACCACATTGGCTGCCTGCTGTTCGTCCGGCGAGACCAGCGCATCGCAGAGCAGCGCGACCGCCTCGTCCGTCGGCCACTGTGGGTTAGGCTCGCTGGAGACCGCAGGCCGCTTTGCAATCCGGAGAATCACTTCGCGGGCCAGTGCGCGCAGCGCCACTTCCGGTAGCTCTGCCCCGCGCCGTTCCAGCACCGTCCGGGCGCGGGCGATCGGATGTCCCTGCGCTTCGGAAAAAACCCTTCGATCGTCTGACATTGGGGCGACATCCTGCGAATTGAGTGGCGGGAGCCTGAGATCTGCCTTGCGATGCGGGGCAGTCCGTAGGGCGGGCGAGGAACTGGGTACGGTCTGCAAAAAAAGTCACGTCAGGTTTACACCTTTATCACAGGCCGGTGATAAGGCAGCAACAAAGTGGACCTTCAGCAGGGTTTTTCTCTCGCCCGCAGGCGGCGGTCAGATGTCGACCGCCACCTCGTAGACCCGGTCCATCATCGCTTGCGTTCCGCGCACGAATTCCAGCGGGCAGGGATAGGCGACACCGTCGCGCACACTGCGGCCGAACGCCTCGACCTGCAGCTTGTAATGGTTGGCGGTGGGAAAACGCTCGACGGTCACGCGGTTGCCGTTCTGGTGCAACTCCACCTCAGCCAGATCGTTCACATTGGCGTTGAACGGCCCGCCTTCCAGCCGAATCATGCCCTCGGTACCCTGAAACGTCACGACTTGCCGGTTGTACATCCGCATCGAGGTCATCGAACCGTAGGTAAAACGCCCGCCCGGGCCTTCCATCACGCCCGCCACATGCGCAAACACATCGACGCCGTTCTCGCGCCGGATGCGGGCCGACAGTTCCATAGGTTCGGCATCGGTCACGAACCGCGCTGACCCGAAGGTATAAACGCCGATGTCGCGCAGGCTGCCGCCACCGGTTTCCGGCCTGTTGCGGATATTGGCCCCTTCGGTCAGGTTGAACGAGAACGCCGCATCCACATGGCAAAGCGTGCCGATCTCGCCCGCTGCCAGCCACTCCTTGGCCCGCTGCCACTGCGGATGATGCACGATCATGTAGGCTTCCGCCGCCAGAAGCCCGCTGCGGTCGCGCGCGGCAATGATCTGGTCGATCTCGCGCGCCTTCATCGCAATCGGCTTTTCGGTCAGCACATGCTTGCCCGCAGCCAGCGCCTTCAACGTCCATTCCACATGCATGTGGTTTGGCAGGGGAACATAGACCGCATCGATCTCCGGGTCCGCCAGCAGCGCATCATAGCTGGAATGGACGCGCAGCGCCGGGCAGAACGCCTGAAACCCTGCGGCCTTCGCAGGATCGCTGGTCGCCAGCGCCGCCAGTTCGGCGCCCTCGGCGGCGTGGATGGCTGGCGCCATATGCTCGCGTGCGAATTTGGCGGCCCCAAGCACACCCCAACGAACCGGTTTCATGCGAATCTCCTCTCCAATCGCGCGGCAGCGCGCAGGCACGCAGAACACAGTAAAACCGCACGCCCTTCAACCCGTCAGGCGTGGGCGATCCGTGTCAGACGGCAGGCTTGCGCAGGGAACGCAGGGCAAGCCAGACGATCCCGGCGAAATACGCCATCGACAGCGCCAAAAGCGTCACCCAAGGATAGGTCAAGAGCGCCGCGACCAGCGCCACCGCGCCGACCAGCACATACCGGACATAGTCCGTCGATACCGTGATCCGCTTCAGCGAGGGCGTCCGCACCCGGCTGATCATCAGCGCCCCGATCCCGACCATCCATCCCGCGGTCAGCACCGGCGGGATGGTCAGACCGGCTTCGGGAATGAAGGCGAGATACATCGGCGAAAGGACCAGCATCGCCCCCGCTGGCGACGGCACACCGATGAACACGGTCTTTTCCGCGACCTCGCCGGTGGCCCGCGATCCGACGTTGAACCGCGCCAGCCGCAACATGCAGCAGGTCGCGTAGACCAGCACCGCGATCCAGCCTAGGCTGGTCTCAGGGCGCAGACCCCAAAGGTAAAGCACAATCGCAGGAACGACCCCGAAGTTAACGTTATCACACAAGGAATCGAGTTCCGCGCCGATCGCACTTTCGGATTTCAACATCCGCGCCAGACGACCATCCAGCCCGTCCAGCGCCGCTGCCGTGCCGATCAGCAACACCGCCAGACCAAAGTTCCCCGCAATCGCATAACGGATCGCAGTAAGGCCGGCACAAAGCGCAAGGATCGACACAAGGTTCGGCAGCAGCTTAAGCAGTAAAAGGTCTCGTGGCGGTTCTTGTGACTTCAACCCCCGGGACATGCCTATTCCACCCGCGCCTCGCGCGCCGGCGCGTCCTGCCCGATCAGCGCGATCACCGTCTCGCCCGCGATCATGGTCTGGCCCAGCGCAACCTGCGGCTCGACGCCCTCGGGCAGATAGACATCCAGCCGGCTGCCGAACCGGATCAGGCCGAACCGCTCGCCGGTGCGCAAGGACTGCCCCGGCGTCACCCAGCACATGATCCGCCGCGCCACCAGACCGGCGATCTGCACCACCGCGATCTTGCGGCCATCGGCCAGTTCGATCGCCAGCGCATTGCGCTCGTTTTCCTCGCTCGCCTTGTCCAGCGAGGCATTGAAAAACTTGCCGGGCCGGTAGGCAACGGCCGTCACCTTGCCGGCAATCGGCGCGCGGTTCACATGGCAGTTGAACACCGACATGAATACCGACACCCGCATCAGGGCGTCCGGCCCGAGGCCAAGCTCGGCCGGCGGCACCGCCCGTTCGATCAGGCTGACCACACCGTCGGCCGGGCTGACCAGCAGCCCTGCGTTGACCGGAACCGACCGTTTGGGATCACGGAAAAAATAGTAGCACCAGACCGTCAATCCGACCCCGAGCCAGCCCAGCGGGTCCCAGACCCAGAACAGCACCAGCGTCACCGCCGCAAAGATGGCGACGAACTTGATGCCCTCGGGGTGCATCGGCTTCACGAAGGTGTCAATCATTCTCATGCGCGCCTGCCTATCCTTGCCGCGTCCCGGTATCAATTGAAACCTGCAGGCATGCCCCACGGGAGTTTTCAAATTCGCGAACCGGAGCCATAAGTCTCCGGTCCGATCCGTTCAGCCGCCGGACGTCACGCCGGGACGGTCATGCCCTTGCCGCGCGCCAGCTCTCGCATCCGGTTCTGCAGCTTTTCAAAGGCCCGCACCTCGATCTGGCGGATGCGTTCGCGGCTGACGCCGTAGCTTTCCGACAGATACTCCAGCGTCACCGGCTCTTCCGACAGCCGGCGCTGCATCAGGATGTCCTTTTCGCGGTCGTTCAGCACGGCCATCGCCTGCACCAGCAGCGCGCGGCGGGCGTCCAGTTCGTCCTTTTGCTCATAGGCCTCGGCCTGGTCGCTGTCCTCGTCCTCCAGCCAGTCCTGCCACTGGGTCGCGCTGTCGCCGTCCGACCCGACAGTTGCGTTCAAGCTGGCATCCGACCCCGACAGCCGCCGGTTCATGTCGACAACTTCGGTTTCGGTCACGTTCAGCTCGATGGCGATGCGCGCCACGTTCTCGGGGCGCAGGTCGCCCTCCTCCAGCGCGCCGACCTTTGCCTTGGCCTTGCGCAGGTTGAAGAACAGCTTTTTCTGCGCGCTGGTGGTGCCCAGCTTCACCAGGCTCCACGAGCGCAGGATATATTCCTGGATCGAGGCGCGGATCCACCACATCGCATAGGTCGCCAGCCGAAAGCCCTTTTCCGGATCGAACCGCTTGACCGCCTGCATCAAGCCGACGTTCGCCTCACTGATCACCTCGGCCTGCGGCAGGCCATAGCCGCGATAGCCCATGGCAAGCTTTGCGGCCAGACGCAGGTGGCTCGTGACCATCTTGTGCGCCGCCTCGGTGTCCTGATGGTCGACCCAGCGCTTGGCCAGCATGTATTCCTCTTCCGGCTCCAGCAGAGGAAACTTGCGGATTTCCTGCATGTAGCGGTTCAGACCCTGTTCCGGGCTTGGTGCGGGTAGGTTCGTGTAGGTGCTCATGTCGTGCCCCCTGGTCAGTCCCGGTGCGTCAGCGCCCCCGGGAGGATCGCGCAAATTAAGACTTGCTGTGCGCGCGTGCAAGTGTGGTCTTCAGCCCCGTTGATCCATATTTGTTCCATCGGCTGGCAATGTGAAGCGATGTGACATTGCAATCACGCGAATGTCACTGCCCGATAGGCTGCATTGCAATCCAGGATAACCGCAGGATGAACCGATCTTCGCGCGCCACTCAAACGCCGCGCAAAGCATCGAGCAGGCCCTCGATGTCGGCCGGCAGCGCCGAGGCGAACTCCAGCGCCTCTCCCGTTACCGGATGCACGAAACCAAGGGTTGCGGCGTGCAGCGCCTGACGGGGAAAACCGTTCCCCAGATCGGCCGCCGCGCCCAGCACCTTTGCCGAAAGGCGCTTCTTGCCGCCATAGGTCTGATCGCCGACCAGCCCATGTCCGGCATAGGCCATGTGAACCCGGATCTGGTGCGTCCGCCCGGTTTCCAGCCAGCATTCGACCAGCGCCGCCTGATCTCCAAAAGCCTCGATCACCCGCGCCCGCGTCACCGCATGGCGGCCCTGCTCCCAGACCACCGCCTGCCGCTGCCGGTCGGTCTTGTGGCGGGCAAGGCCCGTGGCGATGCGGATCACCCCACCCGCTTCGACGCTCACCCCGCGCAACCCGCGAAGGCGCGGATCGCCCACCGCCAGCACGCCATGCACCACCGCCAGATAGCGCCGGTTCACGGTATGGGCCTCGAATTGGGCGGCCAGACCATGATGCGCCCGGTCCGATTTCGCCACCACCAAAAGGCCGGTGGTGTCCTTGTCGATCCGGTGCACGATCCCCGGCCGCCGCTCGCCCCCGATGCCCGACAGCGTGTCGCCGCAATGCGCCAGAAGCGCGTTGACCAGCGTTCCTGACGGCGATCCGGGGGCCGGATGCACCACCATTCCCGCCGGCTTGTCGATCACGATCAGGTCGCCATCCTCCCAGATGACGGACAGCGGAATGTCCTCGGCCAGCGTCTCGACCGCTGCCGCAGGGTCAAGCCGGATGGCATAGACCTCACCGGCGGCCACCCTGGCCTTCGGGTCGGTCACGGCCTCACCCTCGCGCGTGACGGCTCCTTCGGCGATCATCCGCATCAGGCGTGAGCGTGACAGCGCCGCTTCCTCTGGCACCGCCGCCGCAAGCGCCTTATCAAGTCGTGACGGCGCATCCTCGCCGATCGTCACGCTCAGGCTCGTCGGCGCCATGCCGTCGTCGTCCTCGACCTCGAAAGGCTCTGCCATGTCCGACACTCCCGAAGCCGAGGTCCTGCCGCCCAGCCTGCGGCTTCTGAAATGGCTGGTCATCGTGTTGACCCTCACGATGATCGGCGGTGTCATAACCGTGGTCGCACTGATTGTCACCCGGATGCCGACAGCCTTCGTGCCGGCCACGCCATCGATCCCGGAACAGATGACCCTGCCAGAAGGCACGCATCCGACCGCAGTCACGTTCGGCACCGGCTGGGTCGCGGTCGTCACCGACGACGGGCGCATCCTGATCTTCAACGAGGACGGCGCCCTGCGCCAGGAGGTGCGGCTGACACCGTGACCCTGCAAGTCGCCTGACCGCAAATAGCTTGACGCCCATCGCAAGCGGGCCAACTCTGACGGCGCGTCCTCCTGGCGCGGAAGGATCGACCCGGCCTTGACCCACCCCACCGCTTTCCAAGTGGCTGCCTCCGACCGGTTCCGCGAAGAATTGCGCCGGCAATGGGATATTCTCACCCGGGAAAAGTGGCAGCGGCTTGGCCTCACCTGGTTTGCATTCCTCCTTTGCGCGCTTTACCTCGACCCTGTGGCCTTGCTCGGCATTGCCTGCATCTACACCGCTTGCGAACTGACCAACCTGCGCCTGTTGCACGACCTCGACCCGGCCGCAGAGCCCGGACGTTACCGCGCCACCCTTCTCCTTGTGGTGCTGCTGGAAGGCTCGGTCGCGCTTGCCGCCGGTCAGGTCTGGATCACCGACGACCTCTACGCCGGCACCCTTGCCGCAGGCCTTCTGATGTCCACCGCGCTGCATCTGGCCACGGTCCGCGCCGTGCATCTGCCCTACGGGATCTGCGGGCTGGCCACCCTTCTGATCGTCTGCCTCGGCGCCAACGTGCTGCACTGGCTGCCGAAAGGCGATTTCGTCGGCTTCATGATCAGCACCGCCGCCATCATCGGCGGCCTTGGCTATGCTTATGTCGCCATGCTGTCCAACCACGAACTGCACCGCGCCACCGCCGAAGGCCAGGCTGCGGCCCGCGCCGCCGACGCCGCCAAAAGCCGCTTCTTGGCCGAGATGAGCCACGAACTGCGCACCCCGCTGAACGCCGTCATCGGGCTTGGTCAGATCGAGGCGGGCGTCGCAACCGATCCGGCCTCCCTCGACCGACTGAACACGCTCGTCACCTCAGCCCGCAGCCTCGCCGTCGTGCTGGACGACGTGCTGGATCTGTCGGCGATCACCGATGGCCGTGTGGTTCTGCGCCCCCGGCCGGTCGATGTCCGCGCCGAACTGCAATCGGTGTTCGCGACTTTCAGCCATCAGACCCGGGCGCTGAACCTGGCCTTCGACGTCAGCATAGACCCGACACTTCCGGACCGGCTGGTGCTCGATGCGCAGCGCCTGCGGCAATGCCTCATCAACCTGGTCAGCAACGCCATCAAGCACGTCAACGACGGTGGCATCCGGCTTTCGGCACGGCAGGTCGGCATCCATCTGCAGATCGACGTTTCCGATACCGGCCCCGGTATTCCCCCGGCGCTGCACGACGCGGTGTTCGAACCGTTCCGCAAGGTCAGCCCTGCCGCGCCCGGAACGGGCCTCGGTCTGGCGATCAGTCGCTCGCTGGCGCGCCAGATGCAGGGCGACCTCGTGCTGCTTCCCGCGACAGAGGGGGCGACCTTCCGGCTGACAGTCCTCGCCCTGCCCGCTCCGCCCGAGGCTGACGGTGGCGCGATGCCACCGCCCGATCTGAGGGGCCGCACGATCCTCGTCGTCGATGATATCGCCACCAACCGACTGGTGGCCGCCGTCGCTCTGCAGCGCCTTTCCGCCCGGGTGATCGAGGCCGGCGGTGGCAGGCAGGCGCTGGAAATCCTGGCGCGTGACCGGGTGGATCTGGTGCTTCTCGACATGAACATGCCCGACCTCGACGGCTTCGCCACCTTCTGCGCGATCCGCGCGATGCAAGGCGCGGCGGCTCGGGTGCCGGTCGTAGCGATGACCGCCGACGCGATGCTGGCCCAGAAGGCGATGATCCTTGAACACGGACTTGACGGATACCTGCCGAAGCCTTTGCTGCCCGAGGATCTCTACCGTGAACTGGCGGCGCACCTTCACGGCTGATGGGTTTCGCGCCCCACCTGGGGCAGACAACCGACAACGTCGCGTCGCTTTCAGGTGGCGCTCTGCCTGCGGCACTGCCAGTCTGACCCCGCACTCTGGGGAGATACGATGATCGGAGATCTTGGCGCTGCGGATGCAACCGAGCTTGCGGGCCTTGTGGCCAAGGGCGAGGTGACGCCGACCGAACTCCTGGACGCGGCCCTCGCCGCGGTCGAAACGCGCAACCCCGCGATCAACGCGGTCGTGCTGATGAACGAAGCCGCCGCCCGCCGCGCCATTGGCGACGGCCTGCCACCCGGCCCGTTCCGCGGTGTGCCATTCCTGATCAAGGACCTCGGCATCGAGGCCCGCGATTTCCCTTCGCACAACGGTTCGCGCCTTCTGCGCAACACCACATACCCCGGCGATTCAGCGATCTTCACCCGCATCAAGGCGACCGGCGTCGTCACCTTCGGCCGCACCACCAGCCCCGAAGGCGGCATCGGTGCCGCGACTGAATCCGCCGTCTACGGCGGCCCCACCCGCAACCCGTGGAACCTTGACCACACCTCCGGCGGCTCCTCCGGCGGGGCGGGCGCGGCTGTGGCAGCCGGAATCGTCGCCTTTGCGCATGGCTCCGACGGCGGCGGATCGGTGCGCATCCCCGCGTCCTCCTGCGGTCTCTTCGGCTTCAAACCCACCCGCGCTCGCCTGCCAGACGGTCCCTATGCCGGCGAAAGCTGGGCCGGCATGGCGATCGACGGCTTCCTCACCCGCTCGGTGCGCGACACCGCCACCATGCTCGATGCCTGCGAGGGCGCTGACCTCGGCGCACCCTACTGGGCACCCCCCCTCGCCCGAGGCCATGCCCAGGCGATCAGCCGCCCGCCCCGCCGCCTGCGCGTGGCGCTCTGCGACACCACCCTCACCGGCGACCCGATCCACCCCGAAGTGCGCGACGCCGTCCACGCCGCTGCCCGCCTCCTCGAAAGCCTCGGCCACCACGTCGAGCCGGGCCGCCCCACGGCTGACGTGCCGATGATGATGCGCGCCTGGACTGACATCGTCGCCGTTGGCACCGCACTTGGCATCCGCTCGGCCCTGAAGGGCCGTCCACTGACCGACGACCTTGTCGAAGGCGTCGGGCGCGGCGCGCTGGCCCACGCCGAAACCCTACACCCCACGCGCTACCTGCAAGCGGTGGGCGAGATCCAAGTCTTAGGCCGCCAGATGGCCGGCTATTTCGAGGGCGGTCCCGACATCCTTTTGTCCGCCACGCTGGCAGAACCGCCCGCCCGCGTTGACCGCTTCAGCCACGCCACCGAGGATTACGTCGCCTACCGCAGCGGCCCGGAAGGCGTCTTCGCCTATTCCCCTTTCTGTGCCGTCTTCAATGCCTCGGGCCAGCCCGCCGCCTCCTTGCCCACCGCCATGTCGTCAGACGGCCTGCCCATCGGCATCCACCTCGCCGCCCCGTTCGGCGCCGACGAGGAGCTGATCGCCCTTTGTGCGGAAATCGAGCGTGCCGTCCCCTGGGCCGCCCGCCGCGCGCCGATGGCGAGACTGTAGCGCTGGAATTGCTTGCATACGCATGAACCCGCCCGCAACATGATCGAAAACCAGCTATGAGAGCTTGCGACCATTGATCGCCCAGGTGACCATATCCGTCCCTCCTGTCGTCAAAGCCTTCGGGGCGGGGGAAGGCGCCGTCCGCGCGCTGGACGACCTCCCCCTCGACATCCGCGAGGGCGAATTCTTCACGCCCAACAAGCACCCGGTCACCACTGTCTTTCAAAGCTGTTCCCGCTTCCCGCATCTGACGGACACGCGGAACATCGGGTCCGGCCTGCCGACAATGGGCCGCCCGGCAAGCGCCTGGAATACCCGACCGCTGTTTGGACCGAATTGAAGATGTAACCCCGTTGCGGCGCCGAAACCCGGCCCCCTAACCCATTGGACGCGCCCGATGACCCTGACCGATCTCTCTGCCACCACCCTTTCCCGGAGGATCGCCGAGCGGACGCTGGCGCCCTCCGATCTGATGCAGGCGACGCTGGACCGGATCGCCGAGACCAACCCCGACGTGAACGCCATCGTCGCCCTGCGCGACGCAGACGACCTCATGGCCGAGGCGCGAGCGATGGACGATGCCCCCCGCAAGGGCTGGCTTCACGGTATTCCCCTCGCCGTGAAAGACCTCTGTGCCACCAAGGGGCTGCGCACCACCTGGGGCTCGCCCCTCCATGCCAACCACATCCCCGAGGCTGACGACCTCATCGCCGCCCGGATGCGCGCTGCCGGGGCGATCTTCATCGGCAAGACCAACACCCCCGAATGGGGCCACGGCAGCCACAGCTTCAACCCTGTCTACGGCGTCACCCGCAACCCCTACGACCTTGCCCGCACCGCAGGCGGCTCGTCGGGCGGGGCAGCAGCAGCCCTCGCTTGCCACATGGTCTCGGTGGCCGACGGGTCCGACATGATGGGCAGCTTGCGCAACCCGGCCGCCTTCTGCAACGTCTACGGCTTCCGCCCGACCTGGGGCCTCATCCCGCAGGATGCCGAGGGCGACACCTTCCTCGCCACCCTCGCCACCGAAGGCCCGATGGCGCGCACCATCGAAGACATGGCGCGTCTCCTGGAAACCCTCGCGGGCGAAAACTCCGAAACCCCGTTTTCCCGCCCCTCCCAACCCTTCGCCGACCGCCTGACCACCGACCCGCGCAGCTTGCGCATCGGCTGGCTCGGTGACTGGGGCGGCGCCTACCAGACGGAGCCGGGCATCCTCGCCCAATGCGAAGCGGGCCTTGCGGTGCTGGAATCCCTCGGCGCGAAGGTGGAACCCCTCGCCCCGCCCTTCCCCGCCGAACAGCTCTGGACGGCATGGACCACCCTCCGCGCCATGCTCAATTCCAACGCCAAGCGCGCGTTGTACGATAACCCCACGACCCGCGCGCAAGTGAAACCCGAAACCATCTGGGAAATCGAACAGGGCCTCGGCCTCTCCGCCGACGCGGTCTACGCCGCGAGCCTGATCCGCTCGCGCTGGTTCGCCCACGCCGCCCGACTTTTCGACCGCTTCGACGCCGTCGTTCTCCCGTCCGCGCAAGTCTGGCCCTTCCCCGTCGACTGGCGCTGGCCGCAATCGATCAACGGCACCGAGATGGACACCTACCACCGCTGGATGGAGGTGGTGATCCCCGCCAGCCTGATCGGCCTGCCCGCGCTTTCCGTCCCCACCGGCTTCGGTGCGAACGGCCTGCCGATGGGCATGCAGATCATCGGCCGGTCTGGCGCCGACGCCTCCGTGCTGGCCATCGGCCAAGCCTACCACCTCGCCACCGATTGGCCGACGCAGCGCCCGCCTCTGGCAATTCAGGCCCATCCGCGTTAACCCATCGCAAAACGGGCAGGGAACCGCATGTCAGGCGCACCGAGGGTCATCGTTCTGGGGGCAGGCTCGATCGGGCGGCGCCACCACGAAAACCTTCAGACGCTCGGCGCGGTGTCCGAGCTGATCTCCTGGCGCGAGTTCTCCGTCGCGGCCCTGCAAGCCCGCCTCCGCTCCGGCGTCGATGCCGCCGTGATCGCCACCGCCACCGACCTGCGCCTGCCCCTGATCGAGGCATGTGCAGCGGCCGGCGTGCCCGCCTATATCGAAAAACCCCTCGCCTTCCGCCCGCAGGACGTGGCCGCCATCCTGACCGTGGCCGAACCCATCGCCCACCGCTCCATGCTCGGCGTGATGATGCGCTATCACCCCGCCTTCCGCACACTGGCGACCCAAGACCTGTCCGACATCTTCCAGTTCAACCTCTCCATCGGCCATGATGTCACCCAATGGCGGGCAAACTGGCGCTTCTCCGAAAGCTACGCCTCGCGGGCGTTCGGCGGCGGCGTTCTCCTCGATCTCTGCCACGAGATCGACATGGCCGCCTGCCTCTTCCCCGGCCTTGCTGTCACCGGCGTGGAAAGCCTCGGCCACCCCGCCTACCCCGGCGTCGACATGGCCAGCCGGATCAGCCTTGGCCGCGACGGCCTGACGGGCGAGGTTGCGATGGATTACCTCACCCCACAACTGCACCGCCGCACCTTCCTGCGCGGCACCGAACGGATGCACGACTTCGACTTCGCGGCTGGGCGCTACGTCACCACCACGGCCGCTGGCCCCGTGACCCACGACCGCCCACTGGAACGCAACCAGATGTTCCTCGCGGCGATGCGCGATTTCCTCGCGCTGGTTCAGGGCCACCAGTTTTCCGACGTTGAACACCTCCCCCGCCTCGATCTGTGCCATACACCTGCCATACTAATTGCAGACGCATGGCAGACGCGGACTTTCATCGGTCAGACCACGAAGGAAATCGCATGATCCTCGGCCACATCGGCGCACGCAAAGGCTCCAAGGGCGTGCCGGGCAAGAACTTCCGGATGCTCTGCGGCAAGCCCCTGATCGACTGGTCGCTCGACCAGTTGTTCGCCAACCCGAACGTCGACGCGGTCGTCGTCTCCACCGACGACGAGGAAATCTATGCCCACGCCGTCGCGAAAGGGGCGCTGAAAATCGGCCTCCGCCCCGCGCATCTGGCCACCGACACCGCCGGGAAGTGGGGCGTCTGGCAACACGCACTTGAGGCGTCCGAAGCGCTGATCGGCCGCGTCGATGCCTTCCTCGACCTCGATTGTACCTCGCCCCTGCGCCTTCCTGAAGACATTGACGAGGCATTAAGACTTTACAAAATCGAACATCCCGACATGGTCATGAGCTGCTGCGAGGCCCGAAAGAATCCATATTTCAACCTTGTTGAACCAGACGCGACCGGCGCGCTGCATGTATCGAAACCTCTGCCGGGCGGTGTGGTGGCTCGGCAGGAGGCCCCGGTCGTCTATGAACATGCCGCTTCAACCTATGTCGTAGACCCCGCCTACCTGAAACGCTCCAAGGGTCTTTGGGAGGGCCGCGTGATCCCCTACCTGATGCCGCCCGAACGCTGCGTCGACATCGACACCACCTTCGATTTCCGCCTTGTGGAATTCCTGATGCAAGAGGCCCTGACCCCGCATGACTGACCAACTCAACGGACGCACCATCTTCATCACCGGGTCAGGCGGCGTCCTCGGCTCCACCTACGTTCGCCGGATGCTGGCCGAAGGCGCCCGCGTCATCGCCTCCGACCTCCCCGGCCCCCGCGCCGACGCCCTGAAATCCGCCCACGAAGCCAACGCGAACTTTCGCTTCTACGACCTTGATGTTGCTGACGAAACGCAAGTGACCGAGATCTTCGCCCGTATCCTTGCCGACGGCTGGCAACCCAATGTCGTCCTCAATAACGCCGCCATCACCGGCGAATTGCTGATGGGTGCCGGCAAGCCTTTCCCCGACTTCGCCAACACTTCGGTCAGCGATTGGGAACGCACGCTCCGCACCAACCTGACCGGTGCCTTCATGATCGCCCGCCAGATGGACCGCGACATCGTGGGCAAGTGGCCCGCAACGCTGATCAACGTCGCCTCGATGTATGCCCTGAACGGCCCGCACCACCAGATTTACGAAGGCATGCCGTTCAAATCCTTCTCGGCCTATTCCACCACCAAGGCCGGCATCCACGGCCTCACGCTCTGGCTCGCCGGCTACTGGGCCAAGCGGCAGGCCACCGTCAACACCATCGCCCCAGGCGCGGTGTTCAACGGCCACTCCGACGAATTCCAGCGCCGCGTGGGTGACCTCATCATGTTGAATCGCATGGCAAAACCGGACGAGATCGCAGATGCGATGCTGTTCCTCTGTTCCGCCCAGGCTGGCTATATGACCGGCCAGCTGGTCAACGTCGACGGCGGCTTCAGCGGCTGGTAACCCTCATTCCGGGTCGCGAAACGCCTTCTGCAGCCCGGCATCCCAGAACTCCGGCCGCGACAGGACCGTGACGAACCGCTCTGCTGCCGTGCCGGCGCCAAAGCCGTGATGCGCCGGGTGCCGCCGCCCCCAGTCGTCCCGCAGGAAGCGGGCAATCGCCCCAGCATCGGTCGCCTTGCAGGCCACCACCGAAGGCGCCTCCGCCCGGTTCGTCTGCCGCGAGCCGACATCCAGCGAAGGTATCCCCAGAAACGGCGCCTCACGCACCCCGGCACTGGAATTGCCGACCATGCAGGCCGCGTTCCGCATCAACTCCGAGAAATGCGCGAACCGCATCGAGGGGATCAGCCGGAACCGATCCTTCGGCAACCCTTCGATCACCTCGAAAATCGCCTCCGACCCCGGGTCATTGTTCGGCGCGATCAGCACGAAATTCCGCCCCGACGCCGCCAGCGCGCCATAAAGCGCCCGCGCCTGCGCACCCATCCCGGCCGCCTCCGACGTCACCGGATGAAACACCGCGATGCCGTAGTCGTCAAACCCGATCCCGTACCGCGCCTTCACCTCGGCCAGCGTTACCCCCGACGGCCCCGAGTGGAAATCCAGTTCCGGCGAGCCGATGACATGCACTGTCTCCTCCGGCTCGCCCAGCGCCATCACCCGCCGCGCCGCAGTGTCGGAGGATACGAAATGCGCATGCGCCAGCTTGGTGTTGCAGTGCCGGAACACCTCGTCGATCGTCCCCGACACCTCGCCGCCCTCGACATGGGCCGAGCGGATGTAGTTCGTCGCCGCCACCAGCGCCCCCGCCATCGCCTCGACCCGGTCGCCATGCACCACGATCAGGTCGGGCCGCATCTCGGTTACATAGTCGGAAAAGCCGATCACCGTCTTGGCCAGCACGATATCCTGCGCATCGCCCGGCCGCTGGTTCAGAAACTCATGCACCGCGACCCCGGCCATGCGATGCACCTCGTGCTTGGTCAGCCCGTAGCGATCGAGCATGTGCATGCCGGTGACGAAGAACCCCACCGAAAACCCCGCATCCCGCGCCGCCGAAGCCAACGGCTCCAGCTTGCCGAAATCCGCGCGCGTGCCGGTGAGGAAGAGGAGGGAACGGGTCATTGGGTTATGCGAATGTCCAACCGGACCGAGTCGATGATTGCATCCACACGGTTCTTGAACTCAAGCGTAGCATCTCGACAGCTTTCAAGCATAAGGGGACGTGCCACGCCCTTTTGCAAGTCTTCGTTCCATCGCTTCGCAGAGCTATAGAACGGAGGATACCTGTACGAACTGAACTTATTCGAAAACGGAATACAAATTGTGCGCCTTCCCATCAAAAGCGACCAATACACACCGTGGTAGGAGTTGGACACCACTGTTCGGCCACTTGCGATGAACGAAAGCGCCTCCTCCAAGCCGGAACAGTTGTTGGAAAGCGAAGGAATCGAAGATGGAATTCTGATACCCTGCCCTTCGGTCTTGCCCGCATGGAAATAGAAGACCACGTCATGCTCAGCCTTTGCAGGCGAATCGAAATAAGGAGCCATGCAACTGGCACATGGAGCGAAAACATAGCGGTTGTCACCAAAATCTCGGGTGCCCACCAATTCGCAAAGCTGACGAGAGGCCCGATAGCGGAATGAAATGGGGAAAGATTGTACGGTACTCACGCCCCACGCGATGTGTCGTGTTCCCGGGCCAAGGAAAACGCCGGCCTCTCTGCTCAAAGATCCAAAGATCTTGCCGCCGCCATATACACCAAGATCATACGGGCCTCCTTCCTTTCGGATATCGCGCACTTCGGCATCCGGCCAGTCGAAGTAATCGAATGGGCTGCACCAACGATCTCCGGCGTTTTGCGTATTTCGCAAATGTTGGAAAACCAGTTTCACGTCAAGGTCTTTCCACGAAACTCATCGGGACCCTTAATTCCATGCCTCGCGAGGAATTCAGCGGCAGCGACATCCACCTCAAGCCCATCGCCAAGCAATTCCGCCTTGGCGATTGTCGCACGAAAATGGGATTGGGCATTATGCCCACTGCCCGAGCCCTTCGCGAGCTTAAGTTCAAAATCTCGAACAGACCGCGTAAAATAATGATTTAATTGGATGTTCTCAGAAGAGATGAAATCAGCCCGGTCTCTTTGCTTGTAATAAACCGTCCTTCCCAAATCATTTGAACTTTCCTTGCCCATGGAAATCGTCCGGAAATGGTGCAGACGCGCTTGCGTAATCTCGCAAGGATCGACAATACATTTGAAATTTAGCAGAATCCCTGCCTCCGGCCGCTTACAACGCGTATAGGCGAAAGGCGCAGGCAGGTCGGGTGTATTAATGTGCCCGTTCGGCCCAAACATTACCCACGGCAAGGAAATGTTTACCTTCCCTTTCACGCCCTCCAACGCCGCGACGATTGTGAGCTCTTTCTTGGGGACTATGTACTCGTCGATATCAATGAACGCCATCCATCTGAAAGCACCGCCAAAGTTCTCGATCGCATGACAATACGCAAGAACCTGTCGCGAAAGCCCAACTCTAGGCTTCACAGTTTTCACGGTCAATTTCCAAGGAATAACAACCGTGGATGCCCCCGAAACGCTTTCAGCCAACTCCCGCGAACCATCTGTCGATCCATCATCGTAGAGAAAGAAATGTGTAACACCCGCGAGGATATGGAATTTCATCCAATCGACCAAGTGCTGCGCTTCGTCCTTCATGATGGCGACGACAGCAATACCTTCGCGATTGGAGTTAGCAACCGGCAAGCCGGGAACCATTACCGAAGATGTAACCGGAATTCTTCTCCAGAATGATCCGAACATCGGTTTAGCTCCAATAGGCCAGATGGTCAGTTGTGCTACTCCACTTTGAAACCCGTCGAATGCGCCGACGAATTGCATTCGATACGTCTCGTTGAGACTGTTCCAAAGGGAGATAATACTCCTCGAGCAAGAACGACAGGAGCGCGGCGCGCGCACTGTCATTGTAGTGCATGAGGTCCGGAGATGCGAAGAGTCGCTTCATGTCAAGCGCGTCCTTGGCACTTACTGCAACACCGTCTATTGCCCAGAAGCACTCACCACATGCGACAACTGGCGTGTCGAAGAACATCGCCTCCAGTCCGACCGACGAATTGACTGTGACCACTCCTTCAGACCCCTGGACAAGAACGAATGTATCGCTTTCGTTATCAAGTATAACCTTCTTGCTTCGGCCAACAATTAGATTAGAGAACGAATCCTCTGCACTGGGGTGCTCCTTCACTTTCAAATGCCAACCGTCCGGCAGACACTCTGCTGCTGCGACAAGTGCGTCGATAAAATCCGGAACGGTCCTGAAATTTCCACCAAACAGGCGCAACTGGGAATCCCCCGGGACCTGCAAAGGTGCAAATAGGTAGCGCCCTTCCACAGCAATCTCGCTTCGCTGCTGTTTTGTCCGACTAGGTTGCCGTTGCGTTATCTTGGAGCGGTAGTCCTTCCACGCGCTCAAGTTGACGCCCGATTTCTTCGCCCAATCAAGATAGAAATCAATCTGGCGTGGCAGGGAATTTGCGTTGTTCACTCCGACCGGATCGCACGTTATCCGTCCGTTGATGGGAGCCAGTTCAAAAACCAGCGTTCTGGCGCCAGCGTCGCGCGCGCCTTCGATGAAGGCGCGCCGCGAGCCGTCGAGGCCGTTCCAGACAACTGCTACTTGGTCTGGATGTTTGGCGAAATGGGCGCGAGCGCCATTATACTGCCATGCGTAGAATGTTCTTTGCAGGCTCCCAAGCCAGCCTCTCATTGGTTGTTTGGCAGCCGATTGCGCCGCCTGGGCACGTACGGCCGTCTCCTGGAAAGTCCTTGTTCGCAAAGCAGGAATTTGAATCCATCGGATTGAACCAAGCGGCGAAAGGAGACCTGCAATCCGGCTCTTTTTTGTTTTTTTTGGATCGAGGCATAGAAATGTGAATTTTTCGAATTCAGCGATCACCCCAGATCACCCCACTTCAACTGCGTGTTCCGCGTGACCGCCCGTGTCAGCCTTTTCCCCACCACCTTGTCGAAATCATAACCCGCGATTTCGCCGCTGCCCGGACGGCGGGCCCAGATGTCGGCTTCGGTGATCACATGCCCCTCGGCCAGATCGCGGTCGGCCACGACGCTGGCGCGGGCAAAGCGGTAAACCGGCTCCTCGGCCTCGGTGCGCTGTTTCGGGTTGTGCAGCGCGGTATGGATCTCGCGCGACCGGTCGATCAGAAAGCGCAGCTCCGCCGGGTCCATCGAGTTGATGATGTCCGGCCCTTTGCGGTAGCGCGTGTCGGTGTAGTGCCGCTCCAGGATGCAGGCGCCCAAAGCCACCGAGGCCAATGCCATCTCCGGCCCGATGGAATGGTCCGAAAAGCCCACAACGGCGTTCGGAAACGCCGCTTTCAGGTCGGTAACCCCCTGCAAAGAAACGATCTCGGGCGGCGAGGGGTACAGGTTGGTACATTCCATGAGAGCATACTCCACCCCCGCCGCGTCCAGAATGGCGACCGAGGCGCGGATCGTCTCGATCGTCTGCATGCCCGTCGACAGGATAACCGGTTTGCCCTTCCGCGCGATGTGGCGGATCAGCGGCAGGTTGTCCGCCTCGCCCGACCCGATCTTGTAGGCCGGCACGTCCTGCGTCTCCAGCCAGTCCGCGGCTGCACGCGAAAACGGCGTCGAAATCCAGATCACCCCGAGGCTTTCGGTATAGCGCTTCAGCTCCGCCTCTTCGTCCAGCGACAGCGCACAGCGCTCCATCACATGCCAGATCGACACATCCGCGTTCGGCGGGAAGATCGACTTCGCCTCCTCGGTCATCTCGTCTTCGATGATGTGGGTCTGGTGCTTGATCATCTCGCAGCCCGCGCCCGCCGCCAGCCGCACCATCTCCTTGGCGACAGCCAGATCGCCACCGTGGTTGATCCCGATCTCGGCGATCACCAGCGGCGGATGGTTCGGTCCGATCTCACGGTGGGCGATCTTCATGCGAGGCTCTCCTGTCCAGCTGGCATCCTGCTGCATGACCGCTCTGCGGTTGTCAAGAAAGCGGGTAGTGTGCCAGGTCGTCATACTGCGGCCCTTTCGGGCCAAGGCGGCTTTGCTTCAGGCTGAACGCCTCGACCATCCAGGGCCCGGCGCCAAAGCCCGCCCCCTCTACCACGGCCTGCTCCAGCCGCATCGCCGCGATCCGACCGGGCGGCGGAAATCTGCCCAGCGTGACATGCGGCACAAACCGCTGCGCCTCGACCGGGCAGCCCGCCTGATGCGCTGCCGCCGCGACCCGGTCGTGCAACCGGGTCAGGGGTTCGCTCGGCTCCACCCCGGCCCAGAACGCGCGCGGACGCGCCCCGCCAAACAGCCCAAGCCCCCGCAGCCGCAACTCGAACCGTGGCAATCGCACATCCGAAAACCGCTCATGCGCCGCCTCAAGCCGGTCTGGCGGAACCTCACCCAGAAACGCCACCGTCAGGTGCATCAGCGACGGCTCCACCTTGCGCGGCAGCGGCACCATGAACTGCTGCATGGCCAGCGACGCCCGCACCGCATCAGGCACGTCGATGGCGATGAACGCACGGATCATCGCAGCGCCAGCGCCGCCAGACGGGCGCGGATTTCCGGTCGAACCGGCCCCTCGCGCGGCGCATCAAGCAGCGTCGTCAGCATCGTCGCCTCCGGCAAGCCGCGTGCGCCGCCGTTCCAGCCCAGCCCGCGCAGCACCGCCTCGGCTTCGGGCGGCAACCGGTCGGGCACCTCATGGCCTGCAAGCTGACCCCAGATCAGCGTCCACAAACGCCCCACCGACCACGGGTTGTAGCCGCCACCGCCCAGCACCAGCAGTCGCGGCGCCAAGGGTCGCAACGCCGCCAGCACCTCGAGATAGGCCCGGTTTGACAGCGCCAACCGCGACAACGGGTCTTCCAGCAACTGATCCGCGCCACACTGCACCACCAGCGCATCCGGGCGGAATTCCTCGACCCGTGGCACGATCAACTCAGCCAGCACCGCACGCATCTCGCTGTCATTGAACCCGGCTGGCACCGGCAGGTTGAAACCGCTGCCCCCCGCAGTCTCGTCCAGCGCGCCGGTAAAGGGCCAGCGCCGCTCCTCGTGGACCGAGATCATCCGCACGGCGGGATCTCCGGCAAAGGCCGCCTCCACCCCGTCGCAATGATGTGCATCGATGTCGACATAGGCGATCCGCTCCAGCCCGGCCCGCTGCATCACCTTGATACCAAGCACCACGTCGTTCAGGTAGCAAAACCCGTTCGCCCGGCCCGGCAGCCCGTGATGCGTGCCGCCGCCCGGAACATGGATCACCCCGCCACCACCCGCCAGCAGTTCTGCCGCCAGCATCACCCCGCCCGCGCCGGTGGCAGGGCGTCGAAACACCTCGGCAAAGACCGGATTGGACAACGTGCCCAGATGATAGCGACGGCGCATCTCGTCGGTCGCCTCGCCGAGGGACTCGGCCGCCTGCAGCGCCGCCAGATAACCGGGCTCATGCCACAACGCCAGCGCGGCGGGCTTGGCGCGCGGGCTGGTGCGAAACTGCCCCGGCGGCAGCCAGCCCAGGGCGCGCGACAGATCCATCACCGTCGAGACCCGCGGCACCCGCAACGGATGTGTCGGACCATAAGACGAGCCGCGATAGATCTCGGCCCCGATGAACATCGCAGCGCGGTCGGCGCGCGCGGCTGGCGTCACCGCAGCATCGCCTCGATCTGTCCGGCAATCGCTGGCCCATCAGGCGCAGCCGCCGACCCCCAGGTTCCGGCGACGCTGCCGTCCGGCGCCACCAGCACCTTGTTGAAATTCCATTTCGGCGTGAACCCTGCCTCCCGTGCGACCCAGGCGTAGAACGGATGTGCCTTGCCACCGGTGACCGGGGTGATCTCGGTCATCGGCAGGGTCAGGTCGAAGTTGACCTCGCAATACTCCTTCACGGCGGCCTCGTCGTCCAACTCCTGATTGAAGTCATCCGAAGGCACCGCGAGGATCAAGGCCCCCTGTGGTCCGTAGGTTTCATGCAACTCCTGCAGCGTTTCGTACTGTCCGGCAAAGCCGCAAAGTGACGCCGTGTTGACCACCAGCACCGGCTTTCCGGCCCAGTCGTCCAGCGCGATCTGCCCGCCGTCGATTGACGCGAAGGAAAAGCCACCGGCATGGGCGGGCAGGCAGGCAAGTTGAGCGCAAATGATGAGCGGAAGCGGTCGCATTCTGGGTGCCCTCGCGGCGGCTGATGTCATTGTGATCTAATCCGCACCGCCGATCGGTCAAATTGTTGCAAAGCCCTGTGAAAAATGGCGAACCCATGCCATATTGATCCTTGAGGCTTGGAGCAGGGACCAGATCCGGGAACCGGGCGGTCGGTTAGGCGTAGTATGGGCATGCAAGGCAAACGGACGGCATCGGGCGCGCTTGGCGCGTCAGGGGTGCGAATTCAATACGGCGCACTCTGTTGGCGCCGACAGAACGGCGCCGTCGAAGTGCTGCTGATCACCAGCCGCGAGACCGGACGCTGGGTCGTCCCGAAGGGCTGGCCGATGCCGGGGTTGTCTCCGGAGAGCGCCGCTGCGCGCGAGGCTTGGGAAGAAGCAGGCGTCCGCGGCGTGGTGAACCCGGTCTGCCTTGGACGCTTCGGCTATATGAAATGCCTTTCGCCAAAGTCCTCGGTGCCCTGTGCGGTATCGGTCTATGCCGTTGAGGTCGGAGATCTGGCAGCCAAGTTTCCCGAGTCGAAGGAGCGCAACCGCCAGTGGTTCTCGCCAGCCGAGGCGGCCAGCCTCGTGGACGAGTCCGATCTTGGCCACCTGATCGCTGCATTTGCACCGCCTCCCGATGGCCGCGCCGCACCAATCGGCGCAGACGACGACGACGGGCCAAGGCGGTAGGCCAAGGCCCGGATCGAAGCACTTGCATCAAAGGTCGCAGGCGGATCGCCCCGTCGCCGTGCCCCCGGCGACAGGCATTGACGTGACGACGGGAACGCTTAGCTATGTTCAGGACAGGCATCGGTTGCAGGAATGATCCGCTACACCCTCAGATGCGATGCCGGGCACGGCTTTGACAGCTGGTTCCAGAATGGAACGGCCTTCGAAAGCTTGCTGACGGCCGGTCAGATTTCCTGCCCGATTTGCGGTGCAACCAAAGTGACCAAGGATCTCATGGCCCCTGCCGTCCGCCCAGCGCGCGCGGCGGTAAGCGCCACGAAAGGCCCGCTTTCGGACCCTGGCACCGAGATCGAGGCCGCCCTCGCCGAACTGCGCCTGCAGGTCGAGGCGAACTCGGAATATGTCGGAATGAACTTCGTCACCGAGGCGCGCCGGATGCATTCCGGTGACGCGCCCGAACGGGCAATCTACGGCGAGGCGAAACCGGACGAGGCGAAGCGGCTGATAGAAGACGGCGTGCCGGTGGCGCCCTTGCCATTCCTGCCGGGACGCAAGGTCAACTGATCCTGGCCTCTCACTTCGCTGCCCGACGCCCTCCCCTGCATCGCCGCCAATCACTACATTGCCAAGTCCGCCGAACGCGATGCCCTCCGCTGCCCGCCATTAATGCCGCACTCCGTGCGCCAGAGCGATCCGCCCCCCAACGCTGTCCGCTGTTCAGACCGCCCGCTGACCGTCATCAGCCAAGCCCGCAGGCGATTGAAATCTCCTGACCGGTGGGATGTGCCAAGGAGATGGCGGCAAACGCGGACGATCCGGTCAGTAGATGTAGCGGATCTGCTCGGTCCAGAACCGCTCCATCCGTTTCAGCGCGGTGTTGATCTCATCCATTCCCGATGCATCGATCAGCGCCCGGCGCTCCATCGCTTCGGCGTGGCGAGCAAACAACTCCGACAGCATCCCCCGCACCCGACGCCCTTTTTCCGTAAGGCGGACGCGCACCGAGCGGCGGTCGATCTCGGACCGTTGGTGGTGCATGTAGCCCAGATCGACCAGCTTCTTCAGGTTATAGCTGACGTTCGACCCCTGATAATACCCGCGCGACTTCAATTCGCCCGCCGTGACCTCGTTCTCGCCGATGTTGAACAGCAACAGCGCCTGCACAGAGTTGATCTCCAGAATGCCGAGGCGTTCGAATTCGTCCTTGATCACATCCAAGAGCAGCCGGTGCAGGCGTTCGACAAGGCCGAGGTTGTCCAGATAGCAGCCAAGGAAGGCCTTGTGCGATCCATCAAGCAGGGGGGCGTGGTGTGTCATGTGCGGGTCTCCCTCAAAAAGCAGGGGTAGAATCAGCACAAAGGGAAAACATTTCGTAAACTCACGCAGGTTTTCCCGCTTCGCACTCCAAACCTCTCACATGTCAGTCGCGCCGCATCAACCGCTCCTGTGCATGGGCCGCAATCCGGGTCAGCAGCGGCGCGATCGGGGCGGGCGGCGCGCCCTGCCCCAATATCCATGCCATCAGGTCTTGGTCGTTCTCGGCCAAGAGGTCCTCATAGATCGCCAGATCGGCCTCGCCCAACCCCGCCAGATGCGCGTCGGACCACGGCCCCAACACCAGATCCATTTCCTTGGTGCCGCGCCGCCACGACCGCATCGCCAGCCGTTTCAACCGCGCTTCGGAAACTGTCGTCATCTCACTCTGCCGCCTGCAGCAACTCGCGCAGCCGGTCTTCGGTCTGCTGCATCTGCCGTGAGACGCTTTCCAGCTGGGTGCGCAGGCGCGTGATCTCGGCCAGCGCAACCTTGGCCGGCAATGACATCGCACCCGGCGCATCGGGCGCTGCCAGATCGTCCCCCTCGCCGGTCAACAGCCAGCGGATCGACACATTCAGCATCCCCGCCATCATCTGCAGCCGGTTGCCCCGCGGCTCGAACTCGTCGTTCTCCCAGGCCGCAACCGTCTTTACGCGCACACCAAGCCGCGTTGCGAACTCCTCGCGGGTCAGCCGCGCCGCCTCTCTTGCGCCCGCCATGCGGTCACCGAAAGTCGCTACGTCCGCTGAGAACCATCCTGCCGTTTCGCTGCTTTCCGCCATCTCGCCTCTCCCATATTGTGATATCGCTTGATCGTCGTGCTGGCCAACCCTAAGAGGATTGGCCGCAAATGACAAATCAGGAGCCGAGGATGCCCTTCCTTTCGGAAACACTGGCCCGCGTGAAACCGTCGCCCACCATCGCGGTGACGACCAAGGCCCAGGCCCTGAAAAGCGAAGGCAAGGACGTGATCGGCCTTGGCGCAGGCGAGCCTGATTTCGACACGCCCGAGAATATCCGCGACGCTGCCAAGCGGGCGATCGACGCCGGCAAGACCCGCTATACCCCCGTCGATGGCATCCCTGAACTGAAAGCCGCGATCTGCGGCAAGTTCCTGCGCGAAAACGGCCTGACCTACACGCCGTCGCAGGTGTCGGTCGGCACTGGCGGCAAGCAGATCCTCTACAACGCGCTGATGGCCACCTGTAACCCCGGCGACGAGGTCATCATCCCCGCGCCCTACTGGGTGTCCTACCCCGACATGGTGCTTCTGGCCGGTGGCACGCCGGTGGCCATCGAATGCGGGATCGAGACGAACTTCAAGCTGACCCCGGCGCAACTCGAAGCCGCGATCACGCCGAAAACCAAGTGGTTCATCTTCAACAGCCCGTCCAACCCCACCGGCGCCGGCTACACCCGCGCCGAACTGAAAGCCCTGACCGACGTGCTGATGCGCCACCCGCACGTCTGGGTGATGTCGGACGACATGTACGAACACCTCGTCTTCGACGATTTCGAATTCTGCACCCCAGCCGAGGTCGAGCCGGGTCTTTACGACCGCACCCTCACCTGCAACGGCGTCTCGAAGGCCTACGCGATGACCGGCTGGCGCATCGGCTATGCGGCAGGTCCGGTCGCGCTGATCAAGGCAATGGGCACGATCCAGTCGCAGTCCACCTCGAACCCCTGCTCGGTCAGCCAGTATGCCGCGCTCGAGGCGCTCAGCGGCCCGCAGGATTTCCTCGCCCCGAACCGCGCCCTGTTCCAGCGCCGCCGCGACCTCGTGGTGTCGATGCTGAACGCCGCCGAAGGCATCACATGCCCCACGCCGGAAGGCGCCTTCTACGTCTATCCCGACATTTCGGGCTGCATCGGCAAGGCCACCCCAAGTGGCACCGTCATCACCAATGACGAGGTGTTCGCCACCGCCCTCCTGGAGGAAACCGGCGTTGCTGTGGTGTTCGGCGCGGCCTTCGGGCTATCGCCAAACTTCCGCGTCAGCTACGCTACCGCCGACGAGGTCCTGCGCGAGGCCTGCGCCCGCATCCAGCGGTTCTGCGCCTCGTTGAAGTAGGGGCAAGCATGGCGGGCGATCTGCCGGAGTATTACTTTCGGGTGCGCGAAAACGGCGCGGTGGTGTTTCGCGTCGGCACCGAAAACCGCCAGCGCCGGATCGAGCTGGACGAGATCGCCACCGTCAACGTCAGGAACGGCAACATCAAGCCGCATGGCGAGGCCGTTCTGTCGAAGGCCGACCTTGCGGCAATCGGCGATTGGCTGACGGCCCGCACGGCGCAGCTTGCGGCCCGTGATGTCGACGACATCCTGCGTACGGTCGATCACCTGAACCTGACGACGCAATGGGCACAGTCCCGCGCCACCGATGACCAGCTTCAGGCCGTGACCGATGCCCTGTTGCTGGCGATGCACGACCTGCGCGTCACGCTCGTGCGCCGCAAGTCCGAACGCCTGTCGAACGAAGCGGCCGACTAGCAGCCCGGAATCGTCAGGCCACCCTTTGGCATTGCACCGAGATCGCGCACTTCGCCGCCCCGTACCGCCAGCACACGCGTCCAGTCCCTTGACGCCAGCACCAGCTCCGGCCCCGCGCCACAGTCACGCACCCCGCCGGAAATGAACGCATCACCGATGCGGTGGTTGGTCAGCCCCGGCAGACGCAGGGTCTCGACCAGTCGGTCGCCCTCCAGCCGCACAAAGACCAGATCGGCCAGCAGGTGCGGGCGGTCGACATAGGCCACCTCGACCCGCCCGTCGCCATCGAAATCCGCGACTCCCGCCGGGGCCAGCCAGCGATGGCGCTGGCCGATGAACCGGGTGGCAGCAATCTTGCCGGCGGGGCCATAGACCGCCAGCGACGCGCCGCGCTGCTGATCGGTTTCGACCACGATCACTTCGGCACTGCCATCGCCATCAAGATCGGCAAGGCGGGCCTCGATATCCTCAAAGACGCGGGCTTCGGGCAGCGTGATGCTGACGCGGCGACCGTCCTCCAGCGTCAGGTCCAGCGCGCCCCATTCCAGCGCGTCGCCAAGCACGGCGTGGTCATAGCGGTCGGTCGGGCTGGACAAGGCCGCCGCACGGACGCCGCCTTCGGCATGCGCCGTCCCGGCCATAAGAACCAAGGCCAGCGCCAGCCGCATCAGATCTGCTTTTCCGGCATCTGCACGCGCAGACCGTCCAGCGCATCGCTGACCTTCAACTGGCAGGTCAGCCGCGACCGGACCGGATCGGGGCTCCAGGCGAAATCCAGCATGTCCTGTTCCATGCTGTCCTTCTTCGGCAGGCGATCGACCCATGCCGGATCGACATAGACATGGCAAGTGGAACAGGCGCAGGCACCGCCGCAATCGGCTTCGATCCCCGGAATGCCGTTGTCGCGTGCGCCTTCCATCACGGTCAGGCCATTGGCCACCTCGACCACATGTTCCTTGCCGCCATGTTCCACGTAAGTGATCTTCGCCATCGTCGTCCCCTCAACCATTTCGAAGTGACATAGGCCAACTCCCGGCGCTTTGCCAGAGCCCGCAAGGCCCGCAATACCACGCGCAGGCTTGCACTGGCCGACGCATGTTCTATCTTCGTTCCATGACCGAGCATCACCTGTCCCGATCTCCTGCCCAGCCGCGCTGGCCGCGTCCGCCGCAGGCGCTGCCGGCTGCCCGGCTGAACGAACCGCCCGGCGGCGCGCGGGTCTGCGTGGCGGGGCTGGTCCTCGTGCGCCAGCGCCCCGGCACCGCCAAGGGCGTGATCTTCGTCACGCTCGAAGATGAGACCGGCACCTGCAATGTCGTGGTCTGGGCCAAGATCTACGAACGCTTCCGCCGTGCCGTGATCGCCGGACGGCTGTTGCGCGTCACCGGGCGGCTGCAGCGCGAGGCGGGAGTGGTGCATGTGGTGGCCGAACTGATCGAGGATCTGTCACCGATGCTCGACCGGCTGCTTGACCCCGCCTTCCGCTTTGACGGGGTCAGGGCGGGCGACCAACCCTGACAGCGCGACGCCCTCGCCGCATCGTTGGAAAAACGGCGGCGGGAAAGTCCCGCCGCCGCATCTTCTTCGCGAACAGGCACGCTTACTCGATCGACAACGCCACAAAGCGCGGATCGCCGCCCCGCCGGATCAGCAGCAACAGCGACTTGCGCCCTGCCTCGCTGGCCTCGGCGATGCGCTCCTCCAGATCCTGCAGGCGCACCACCTTCTGCTGGCCTGCCTCGGTGATCAGGTCGCCTTCGCGCACGCCCTTGGTGTAGGCTTCTGACGCCACGTCCACCGCCGTCACCACCAGCCCTTCGGCACCCGCATCCAGCCCAAGCCGGCCACGCAGCTCTTCGTCCACCGGCGACAGCGTCAGTCCAAGCGACTCCAGTTCCTTCGGCTCGTCCGGCGCCGGCGCGGTGACGGGCGTCGTCGCCGCCTCGGCCTCCTCGCGGCGGCCCAACGTCACCTGCAGCGTTTCGGTCTTGCCTTCGCGCTGGATGATCACCGGCACCGCCTCGCCGATCGGTGCGTCTGCCACCCGGCGCGTCAGGTCGCCCGCATCGCCCACCGGCTGGCCATCGAACATGGTGATCACGTCACCCGCCGTCACGCCCGCTTCCTTCGCTGGCCCGTCCGGCACGTCGGTCACCAGCGCACCTTTTGCCTCGGCCAGACCCATCGCCTCGGCCACATCCGGCGTCACGTCCTGGATGCGCACACCCAGCCAGCCGCGCCGGGTCTCGCCGAATTCCTTCAACTGGTCGACCACCTTGGTCACCACATTCGACGCCATTGAGAACCCGATCCCGATCGATCCGCCGTTGGGGCTGAGGATCGCGGTGTTCACCCCGATCACCTGACCGTCCATGTTGAACAGCGGCCCGCCCGAGTTGCCACGGTTGATTGCCGCATCGGTCTGCAGGTAATCGTCATAGGTTCCCTGCAGCTCGCGCCCCCGGGCCGACACGATGCCCGCGCTGACCGAGAAGCCCTGGCCCAGCGGGTTGCCCATCGCCATCACCCAGTCACCGACCCGCATCAGGTCGGAATTGCCAAAGATCACGAAAGGCAGCGGCGCCTCGCTTTCAACCTTCAACAGCGCAATATCGGTCTTCGGGTCGGTACCGACCAGCTTGGCCGGCAGCTTGGTCCCCGAAAAGAACTCGATGGTGATCTCGTCGGCACCCTCGATCACGTGGTTGTTGGTGACGATGTAGCCATCCTCGGAAATCACGAAGCCCGAGCCCAGCGCCTCGGACCGTTGCGGTCCGCCATTGCCGCCGCGATTGTTGAAATCATCGAAGAAATCCTCGAACGGGCTGCCTTCGGGCACCATCGGCATCCCGTCGGCGGGGCCGGCAATCAGCGCGCTCGTGGTGATGTTCACCACAGACGGGCTGATCTGATCGGCCAGTTCGGCAAAGCTTTCCGGCGCGCCAAAAGCCTCCGCCTCATGCGCCGGCGCAAGCGAGAGGCCAAAGCCCAGAACCAGCGCCAGAAGCGTGCTGGACCGCAGGGCGTTGCGGATGGAAAGGGTCATGTCGGGCACGGTAGCGAACTCCTGTTCAACATATGTTCGGCGCAGATGCGGGGCGAAACGCCCAGGTCGCGTCATCGGATGACAGAACAGTTAGTGATGCCGGACCACAATGCAAACCCCGTCGCGCGGTTTCAAACGGTTGTGAATATTATGTCAGCCCGCCAAGCGCCCGCGCGGCCCAAACCAGCAGGATGCCGATGCCCAAGGCCACCAACCCGATCACACGGCGACGGTCGCGGCCAAGGCTGGCAATCAGCCGCAGCACCTCCTCCATGCGCGAAGGGGCCAGCGCAAGCGCCAGCCCCTCCACAATCAGCACCAGCCCAACGGCCAGCAGCAACAGGCTCATGGCGCGGGCGTCGTCGCCGTACCGGCAGGCGCATCCGCAGTCGGGATCGCATAGGACCGCAGATATTCGAAGAACTCCGAATCGGGCTGCATCACGATCGACGAGTTGCCCGCTTGCAGGGCGCGCTCATAAGCCGTCAGCGACCGGGTGAAGGCAAAGAACTCCGGGTCACGGCCAAAGGCATCGGCGTAGATCGCGTTCCGCTCGGCGTCGGCCTCACCGCGGATCACTTCGGCCTTGCGCCGCGCGTCCGAGGTCAGTTCCACCACCGTCCGGTCCGCTGACGCCCGCACCCGCTGCGCCGCTTCGCCACCGCGCGCGATTTCGTCCGCTGCCTCGCGCTGACGTTCGGCCCGCATCCGGTTGAAGGTCGCTTCCAGGTTCTGCTCCGGCAGATCGGTGCGCGTCAGGCGCACGTCGATGACATCGATCCCCAGCGCCAGCGCCTGACGGCGGGCGATGTCACGGATCTGGTTCATCAGCCCGGTGCGGTCTTCCGACAGCACGCGGTTTGACGGCACCGAGCCCAGCACTTCCTGAATCGCCGGGTTCACGATGCCTTCGAGGCGGCGCAATGCCTGCGCCTCGGCCCCTGTGCCCACAGCTTCCCGGAACCGCACAAGATCGACAATCCGCCAGCGGGCAAATGCGTCAACCACCAGACGACGGTCGTCCAGCATGGTCACTTCGAGCGGCGTCGTCGGCAGACCAAGGATGCGGTCCTCGTAGAAAACCACTTCCTGGATGAACGGCACCTTGAAGCCAAGGCCGGGGTCGGTCTTGACCTGGGTCACCTGGCCGAACTGCAGCACCAGCGCCTTCTTGCGTTCATCGACGATGAACAGCGACGACAGGATGCCCACCAGCACCACCACGATCACGGGTATGACATACATCGCGCGCATCAGTTGTTCGCTCCCGTGTTGGATCCTGCGGCCTGACCGGCAGCCTGACCACCTTGGCCTGCTGGCGGCGTGGTCATCCGGTTAAGCTCGTTCAACGGCAGGAACGGCACCACGCCCTGGCCCGCCTCGCCGCCCGAGACGCCGTCAAGGATCACCTTGTTCATCCCGCCCAGCACCCTTTCCATGGTTTCCAGATAAAGCCGCCGCCGGGTAACCTCGGGCGCCTTCACATATTCGTCGTAGACCGAGATGAAACGCGCTGTCTCACCGGCCGCATTGTTCACCGATTGGGCGCGGTAGGCTTCGGCCTCTTCCTCAAGCTGGGCTGCGGCACCGCGGGCCCCGGCGGTGACGCGGTTGGCGTAGGCATCCGCCTCACTTTCCAGCGTGTCGCGCTGCTGCTGCGCGGCCTGCACTTCGCGGAAGGCGTCCAGCACCTCGCGCGGGGGCTGAGCCCGCTGCAGGTTGACCCGGATCACCTGGATGCCCGCGTTGTAGCTGTCCAGCGTCGACTGCACCTGGCTTTGCACGTCCGCCGCGATCACACCGCGATCCCGGTTCAGGATCGGCGACAGTTCCGACCGCGCCACAATGTCACGCATCGCGCTTTCGCTGACCGCGCGGATCGTGTCCTCGGGGTCGGCCAGATTGAACAGATAGCCCTCGGGATCGGCGATGTTCCACACCACCTGAAAGCCGATGTCGACGATGTTCTGGTCGCGCGTCAGCATCAGCCCGGTTTCGGAACCAGCCTCGCCGGTGCCGATTTCTGTGGTGCGTTCGCCGGTGACCTGAACCTTTTCATAAGTGACGACCGGCCACGGCGCGAAGTTCAGGCCGGGACCCCCGATGCTCGAGCTTTCGCCCAGGAACAGTTCGACCGAACGCTCTTCCGGCCGCACCGTGTAGAACGACATGAACGCCCACAGCGCCACCAAAGCCAGCGCACCGAGCGCCACACCCTGCTTGGTCACCACCGGGCCACCGCCACCGCCGCCGCCACCCGGCCCGCCGCCACCGCCCGTGCGTCCGCGACCGCCCATCAGGACACGAATCTGCTCCTGCCCGCGTTTCACCAACTGGTCGATCTCGGGGATCTGCGGCCCGGTTTCACCCTTGCGCGGGCCGCGACGGTCATCGCCGTCCCCGCCCTTGCCGTTCCGGTCGTCCCCGTCCGAGCCACCACCGCCGCCCCAAGGACCGCCACTTCCTGCCATTTACTGGAACCTTTCCCTTTGTCTCTTGCCATAACTGGTCACGAGGGGCCGAAAATCAAGCCGCCCGACCCGCTGCCTCAGACTATTCTCGCGCTATTCTCACGCTATTCTCACGGGTTTTCGCATCGTCACAAGCTCTTCGGCCATCGTCGGATGCACCGCGCAGGTCCGATCAAAGTCTTCTTTTGTCGCGCCCATGCCAATCGCGATGGCCGCCAGCTGGATCATTTCGCCCGCCTCGGGTGCGACGATGTGGCAGCCCAGCACCTTGCGCGTGGCCTGCGAGACGATCAGCTTCATCATCACCCGGTCGGGTCGCCCGGCAAACGCCGTCTTCATCGGGCGGAACGCAGTCGAATAGACCTCGATCGGCTCCTGATCGCGCGCCGCTTCCTCGCTCAATCCGATCGACCCCAGTTCCGGCCGCGTGAACACCGCCGAGGCAATCAAATCATGGTCGAACACCGTCGGATTGCCGCCAAAGACGGTATCGGCAAACGCATGCCCCTCGCGGATCGCGACCGGCGTCAGGTTCACCCGGCTCGTGACGTCGCCCACCGCAAAGATCGACGGCACCGCCGTCTGGCTGTAGCGGTCGACGACGATCTGCCCCTGCCGGCCAAGCTCCACGCCCAGCGCCTCCAGCCCGAGCCCTTCGGTGTTCGGATGCCGCCCGGTGGCATACATCACCAGATCGAACTCTCGGCTCGACCCGTCCGTCGCCACCGCCACGATCCCTGTGTCGGACTTTTCCAGCCTCATCACATCGGTGCCACACTGGATGGTGATGCCACTCGCCTCCATCGCCGTGGCGACATGTCCGCGCGCCTCGTCATCAAAGCCGCGCAGGATCTGCGCGCCGCGGTAATACTGGCAGACCTCCACCCCCAACCCGTTCAGGATGCAGGCAAACTCAGACGCGATATAGCCGCCGCCCACCACCAGCGCCCGTTTCGGAAGCTGCGGCAAATGAAACATCTCGTTCGACGTGACGGCCAGTTCCGCCCCCGGTATTTCCGGCACGAACGGCCGCCCGCCGGTCGCCACGAGGATATGCCGCGCCCGGACCGTGGTTTCATCTGCCAGCCGCACCGTATGCGCATCGACCAAGGTCGCGCGCGCATCGTGGATCGTCACGCCGGCATTGGTCAGGGTGGTGCGATAGGCACTTTCCAGACGGTCCAGATCAGCCTCCAGCGTCGTGCGGAACCGCCCCCAGTCAAAGCCGCCGGCGGTCACCTCCCAGCCATAGGCCCGCGCATCCTCGATCGCCTCGGGAAACGCGCTGGCAAACACCATCAGCTTTTTCGGCACGCAGCCCCGGATGACGCAGGTGCCGCCCATCCGGCTTTCCTCGGCCAGCCCGACCTTGGCGCCATGCTCTCCACTGGCGATCCGGGCCGCGCGCACCCCGCCCGACCCGCCACCGATGACAAAGAGATCATAGTCGAAATCGCCCATCTGCCGCCTCGCTTGCTGCGGCCCCTTCAATGCACCGTTTCGCGCCGAAGTGCCAGCACCCGCCGCGTCAGTCGAGGTCGGCAAAGATGTTGTCGCTCGCCGCCACGTCGACCGAGGCATCCTCGACCTTGCCGGTGTTGATGTCGCGCACCGTCACCCGCCCGTCGCCATGCCCGATCACCACGATATCGCAGATGTCGATGAACAGCCCGTTTTCCACCACGCCCGGAATCTGGTTCAGAACCAGCGCCAGCTGCCGCGGATTGCCGATCCGCTTCAGCGACAGATCGAGGATATAGTTGTTCTCGTCGGTGCGCACCGGCTTTGACTTGTTCAGCCGCAGCGCCACGTCGCGCCCCAGCACATCCATGCTGAACAGCGTCTCCTCGATCAGCGCCTTTGTGGTCTGCCAGCCGAACGGCACCACTTCCACCGGCAACGGAAACGCGCCCAACTGCGCCACTTCCTTCGCCGCATCCGCGATCACGATCATCCGGTCCGACGCGGTGGCAACGATCTTTTCCTGCAACAGCGCCGCTCCGCCACCCTTGATCAGGTTCAGGTTCGGATCGAACTCGTCCGCCCCGTCGATCGTCAGGTCCAGCCACTTCACCTCGTCCATCGTGGTGATCGGCACGCCCAGCTCGGTCGCCAGCTCTGCCGTGCGGCGCGACGTCGGCACGCCCACCACGCGCAACCGTTCGTCCCTCACCCGCTCCGCCAGACAGCGCACCATCCAGGCCGCCGTCGATCCGGTGCCGAGGCCCACCTTCATTCCGCTTTCCACAAAATCCACGGCACGGCGCGCGGCCACGAACTTGGCCTTGTCAATGGGCGAAAGATCGGCGGGCATCGGCTACCTCCTCGTTTGGCAACCGGATTATCGCAAAGCCGGTGTCAGAGCGAGAGGGTATTCCGGATACCTTCAGCCCATCCGCACAGGTCACGAAACGACCGCGCCGCCGCGAAAATCGGCAAAGGGTCGCTTTTCGGCCTGACGCGCGGCAAGAACGGCCGCAGGGTGCCGCAACGCCACGAGGCAGAAGATGTATACGCTCCACTACGCGCCTGATAATGCCTCGCTCATCATTCGGCTGGTGCTGGACGGTGCCGGCATCCCTTACCGCACCGCGCTGGTTGACCGCAGGACCCGCCAGCAGGACAGCGCCGCCTACCGCGCCCTGAACCCCGCAGGGCTGATACCCACGCTGATCACGCCGCAGGGGCCGATTTCCGAAACCGGGGCGATCCTGCTCTGGCTCGCCGATACCCACAGCCTCGGCCCGAAACCGGCCGAGGCCGACCGCCTGCCCTTCCTGAAATGGCTGTTCTTTTTGTCCAACACTGCCCACGCCGACCTGCGTCAGATGTTCTACCCGCACCTCTACTGCCCGGTTGACGCCCACCCCGCCCATGCCGAGATCATGACCGCGCGGATGACCCGCCACTTCGCCCTGCTTGACGAGGCAGCCGCCGAACACCCCACGCTTTTCGCGCCAGCCCGCCCGCTGGCGGCCTATGCCATCACCCTCGCCCGCTGGTCGGTGCTTTACCCACATGGTGGCCGACCCTGGTTTTCGCTGGCCGACTACCCATCTTTGCTGGCAATCGCCAAAGCCCAGGAACGCCGCGTCGAAACCCCGGTCATCGCCCGCGCCGAAGGGCTTGGCGCCGCTCCCTTCACCGCGCCACAAGAACCGAACCCACCCGAAGGCAGCGCCCTCTAGGCGCCCCGAAGCACAGGACCACCCATGTTCCTTTCAGTTTTCGACATGTTCAAGGTGGGCATCGGCCCCTCGTCCTCGCACACCATGGGGCCGATGGTGGCTGCCGCACGCTTCCTCGCCACCCTCAAGGCCAGCCCGTTTCACGCCAGGGGCCTGCGCGCCTCGCTGCACGGCTCGCTCGCTTTCACCGGCGTCGGCCACGCCACCGACCGCGCCACCATCCTTGGCCTCGCGGGGTTCGAACCCTCCACCTACGATGCCGAAAAAGCAGATGCCGCGCTGGCGCGGATCAAGGAAACCCATGTGATCGACGCGCCGGGCATCGGCCCTCTCGCCTTCGATCCCGGAAAGGATCTCCTGTTCGACTACGGCCCCGCCCTTCCCGGCCACGCCAACGGCATGATCCTCAAGGCAACCGATGCCCAAGGCGACGTGATCTTGCAGGAAACCTACTACTCCATCGGTGGCGGCTTCGTCCTTACCGCCGCCGAACAGGCCGAGGCGGGCGATGCCAAGTCAAAGGCCCGCGCCGACGTGCCCTACCCGTTCGAAACCGCCGCCGAGATGCTGGACATGGCCAAAACGTCCGGCCTCACCATCGCCGCGATGAAACGCGCCAACGAGTTGAAATTCCGCAGCGCCGCCGAAATCGACGCCGGTATCGCCCGCCTCTGGCAGGTGATGAACGACTGCATCTCGCGCGGGATGCTGGGCGAGGGCATCCTCCCCGGCGGTCTCAAGGTGCGCCGCCGCGCCAAGGGCATCCACGACGCCCTCATCGCCGAACGCGGCCTGAACATGACCGCGCCGCACACGATCAACGACTGGATGTCGCTTTACGCGATGGCCGTGAACGAGGAAAACGCCGCTGGCGGCCAGGTCGTCACCGCCCCGACGAACGGCGCCGCCGGCGTCGTGCCGGCCACTTTGCGCTACTACCTCGACCACGTCCCCGGCGCCTCCTCTTCCCGCGTCGGCGAATTCCTCCTCACCGCCGCCGCCATCGGTGGCCTCTGCAAGCACAACGCCTCGATCTCAGGCGCTGAGTGCGGCTGCCAGGCCGAGGTCGGCTCGGCAGCCGCAATGGCCGCCGCCGGCCTCTGCGCGCTCCTTGGCGGCACCCCTGAACAGGTCGAAAACGCCGCCGAAATCGCGCTTGAACACCACCTCGGCATGACCTGCGACCCGGTCAAGGGTCTGGTGCAGGTGCCTTGCATCGAAAGGAACGGCCTCGGCGCGATCAAGGCCGTCTCCGCCGCCTCCCTCTCCATGCGCGGCGATGGCCAGCACCTCGTCAGCCTCGACGTCTGCATCGAGACGATGCGGCAAACGGGGCGCGACATGCACGAGAAATACAAGGAAACCTCGCTCGGCGGCCTCGCTGTCAACGTCCCGAACTGCTGACCGCGCACCCGGCCCAACCCTGCCTCCGGCGGAACTATCTGAAGAAAAGCGCAAGCCCATGCCTTGCTCTTTTCCAGACACTCGCCTTCACCGGGCCGGTTGGCCGCTGGCCAGCGGCGAGAAATGACCCCGCGCCCGCAAGGCGCTCCATTCACTGACCGCCCGGTCGCAATCAGGCTGGCGGGGCGGCACTGGCCGCGCTAGGCAAGGCCGCATGACCAACGACAATATCCTTCGCGGCGTCGTCCTGATGCTGGTGTTCTGCCTGCTCGCCCCCCTCCTCGACGTGGCCGCGAAACTGGCCGCCGAGGGTGGCATCCCGGTCGGCCAGATCACCACCGCCCGCTTCCTCGTCCAAGGCGCGCTGATGCTGCCGGTGGTCCTCGTCATGGGCCTCAGCCTGCGCCTGCCTCGCCGCGCGCTCGGCTTCGTCGTCCTGCGCGCGATCTTCCTGATCCTGTCGACCTTCTCCTTCGTCTCCGGCATCGCGGTGATGCCGGTGGCCGACGCCCTCGCCATCGCCTTCGTCGAGCCGTTCATCGTACTGATCCTCGGCTCCGTGATCTTCGGCGACCATGTCGGCCCGCGCCGCATCGCCGCCTGTGCCGTCGGCTTTGGTGGCGCGCTCTTGGTCATCCAGCCCTCGCTCGCCGTCTTCGGCTGGGTGGCGCTCTGGCCGCTTGGCACCGCCTTCTTCTTTGCCTTCTACATGCTCGTGACCCGCGCCATCTCGGCCTACATGCACCCCGTCACCATGCAGTTTCACACCTCATGGACCGGCCTTCTGATCTGCCTTCCGGTGATGTTCGCCGCAAACGGCACCGGCTGGACCGCGTTCGACCCAATCTGGCCCGAAGGCATCCTGTGGCTCTGGCTCTTCGGCGTCGGCTTCTGGGCCGCCGTCAGCCACATCTGCATGACCTACGCGCTGAAATACGCGCCCTCCGCCACGCTGGCCCCGCTGCATTATTCCGAAATCGTGGTTGCAGTGGCATTAGGCTACGCCGTGTTCGGCGATTTCCCGAACGCGATCACCTGGACCGGCATTGCGGTGATCGTCTCGTCCGGTCTCTACATCATCCACCGCGAACGGCTTGCCGCCCGCGTCAGGCCGCTGCCGTCAGCGCCGTGATCACCGCATCCAGCCGGGCGCGCGGCAGGATCGCCAGCATCCCCGGCCCGTCAAAGGCAAGGCTGACCTCGGGCGCCGCCACCCGGTTCGACGTGCCGGTCATCCCGTCCGGCGCAAAGTCTATGCCATCGATCGGCCATTCCAACCCCGCACTTCGCCCGGTGACCGGTGCAAAGGGAAACAGCGACAGCGTATCACCCACCTTCAACCGCAGCCGAAACTCGGGCGGTGCGGCAAAGGCCACGTCCTTGGGTCCGACCACGATACAGCGCCGATCCGCCCGCCGGATCAGGCTGTTGAAAACCGCCAGCCCGTGATCCAGCCGCGCCCCTGCAAAGCCCAGCGCCAGATACAGCGGCGCCTCGACAGACCGCAGCACCTTGTCGAAGTCGGTCGTCGCCTGTTCGTCCAGCCGGTGCTGCCGCTCCACCGGGATCGCCGCCCGCGCCGCATCCGACAGCGAATCGAAATCACCGATCACCGCCTCGGGCATCACCCCAAAACGCAAAAGCGCGTCCGCACCGCCATCGGCCGCCACCACCATTGGCGCGTATAAACGGCACAGTTGCAGGTCACGGGCGGAAAACGGCCCACCCCCGACAAGTGTGACCCCCTGCGAAGATTGGACAATCGGTGATTTCATGCGAAACTGTATCCAATTAAGGCAAATTTTCTCGTCGCTGGCCACAATCCATCCATCAAATTACCCCGGTCTGCCGATGGTATTGCCGCCTGTGGGGTCTAATCTCCGCGCATAGGTTGAACAAGGACGTCCGAGCGATGATCGGTGACAGCAAAATTCTGACGGTATCTTACGGCACGTTCAGCTGCACGCTGGAAGGCTTTGATGATCCGCTGAACACGATGAAGGCGATTGCGGAATACTTCCGTGACCTTGCGTCGGACGACCGCTATTTCGGCGCCGAACCGCCAACGCCAGACGCCGCCATGCTGCACCGGATCGCCGAGCGCGAGGTCAGCCGCATGGTCGAGGCGCGGGTGCAGGACAAGTCCATATTCCTGCGCCAGCATGACGCTCCCGCCCCGCAGGTCGCCGCCTCCCCGGCCGCCGCGCCTGTCGCTCCAGCTGCGCCCGTTACCCCTGTGGCTCCTGCCGCCGCTGCAGCCGTGGCCGCCCCGGTAGCCGCTGCCGTCACGGCCCCAGCCGCCCCAGCACCCGCTGCCCCAACTCCGGTAGCCGAGCCCCGGGCCACCGTCGCGCCCCCTGTTGCGCCCGCCGCCGCGCCCCCCGCCGCCGAAGAGTCGGACCTCCCCGTCCTGCATGACACGATCCCCGAGGGCGTCGCGGCCAAACTGGCACGTATTCGTCAGGCCGTCGCCTATCACCCCGTCCCGACCCTTGCCGACGACGAGGAGGAAGACTCTGCCCTCGTGTCGCCCGTGACCGCCGACTTCACCTCCGACGAGGCTCGCGACACAGCCTTCGACGCCGGGTTCACCGCAGACTTCGATGCAGATCTCAACGCAGACTTCGACGCAGACTTCGACGCCGGCACGCTCGTTCCCGCCCCTGTTGAGGCCGAGGCCGAGGCAGATTACCTGCCCGAGGATCTTGCCGCTGATACCGCGTCCGACGATTTGCCCGCGCTGGTGCTGTCTGATGCGGTCACCGATGAAGACCCCGAGGAAGAGGCGGGCGTCGATGACGTGCTGGCCCGCCTTGGGGCGATGCTTGCCGACACGCAGGACCACGCAGATGTCGCCGCCGACACGGCGTCTGACGCCGACACCGACGAGCTGGCCGAACTCCCCGCGCTCGACGACGCATTCGAAGCCGACACCGCGTCCGAACCCGAAGCCACCTCAGCGCCGATGCTGCTGCTGGCCGATGCCCTCGTTGCCGACGAGGACGAAGTAGCAGACGCCGAAGACCTCGCCGACCTCAGCCGTCTCGATCTCGCTCCGCTCGACGACAAGATCGACGAGGACACCCTCGCCGTGGACGCTCCCGTTCTTCAGGCCGAGGCTGTGGAGAACGAGGACAGCGCCACGCCGACGGCCGAGCCTGCCATGGACGCCGCGCAAGATGCGGTCGCCGATCTGCCAGCCGAAGCCGCAGAGCTTGAAGTCGACATCGAACTGGTCGCCGACATCACGGCCGAACAGTCTGAAGACGTGACTGGCGACACCACCGCGGCTGACGAAGCCGAAGGCACCGCCGACGCCCCCAAGCGCGCCAATGCCCGCGTGATCCGTATCCGCCGCTCCGATGCCGACGATGCCGATGACGAGGATGTCAGCCCCGCCGACGACCCGACCCGCCCCTTCGACAGTGCCGGCGAAGCCGCCGCCATGTCGCGCCTTATGCGTCAGGCCGATGACGAGATGGCCGGCGCCGAAAACCGCCGCCGCCTGTCCGCCATCGCCCACCTCAAGGCCGCCGTCGCCGCGACCGAGGCCGAGCGTGCCGTGACCGGCGAGGCGCTCTCCTCGCCCGGCGCCAAGATCGAGCCCTACCGCGACGATCTCGCCCATGCTGTCGTGCCCGAAGATGCCGAACCCCCGGCCCCGGTGCGCCCGCGCCGCGAAGTCAGCGTGCGCCCCGATCCGACCCCGCGTCCCGGCATCCGCCCCGAGATGATGACCGCCCCGCCGCTGGTTCTGGTGTCCGAACAGCGCATCGACCGCACGCCCCCTGCGGGCCAGCCGATGGTCGCCGTGCGCCCCGGCCGTCTGACCGGCGCAATCGGCTCTGGCGCCTCGTCGCAGCTGCCGGTCGCCGAAGACCAGTATGCCGCCGCCATCGCCGAATTCGACGAGGATGATGACAGCGACACCGACAACATCTTCTCCGACGACGAAGGCTTTGCCGAATTCGTCGAAACGCTGGGCCTGACCACGCTGATCGAACATCTGGAAGCCGCCGCCGCCTTCGCCACCATCGTCGAAAACCGCGACAGCTTCACCCGCCCGCAACTGATGCGCCGCCTCGCTGGCGGACCGGCGGGGATCACCCTGTCACGCGAAGACGGGCTGCGCTCCTTCGGCACGCTGCTGCGGACCGGCAAGATCGAAAAGGTCCGCCGCGGCCAGTACACGCTGGCCAGCGATTCGCCCTACCTCGCCGAAGCGCGGCGTCTGGCGCTCTGACGCTGGCAACCGGCGCAAAGATCAGGCGGACGGGGGCTCCCTGTCCGCCTTTTGCATTTCCGGGGCTGCGTCGGGATCGGCCTGGCCGATGCCCTTGAAGACGAACTTGAACGGCAGCATCCACACGAACCCCAGCGCCACATAGATCAGCAGCTCCAGCCAGATCGCCGGGCGCTCCAGCCAATCCACCAGATTGACCGCCACCACCACATAGATCGGCAACCCGATCAGCAGGATCACCAGCGACCAGCGCCGCCGGGCCTTGTAGCTCAATGCCATCGCCGTCCTCTCAATCCGCGAACGGGTCGGTCACGAGGATCGTGTCGTCGCGTTCGGGCGAGGTGGAAAGTAGCGCCACCGGGCACTGGATCAACTCTTCGATCCGCCGCACATACTTGATCGCGGCCCCCGGCAGGTCGGCCCATGACCGTGCGCCAGCGGTGTTCTCGCTCCAGCCTTCCAGCTCTTCGTAAACCGGGGTGCAGCGCGCCTGCTGGTCGGCGGCGGTCGGCAGGTAATCCAGCCGCACCCCGTCCAGCTCATAGCCGATGCAGATCTTCAGCACCGGGAACCCGTCCAGCACGTCCAGCTTGGTCAAGGCGATGCCCTTGACCCCGCTCGTCACGCAGGTCTGCCGCACCAGCACCGCATCGAACCAGCCGCAGCGCCGCTTGCGCCCCGTCACCGTGCCGAACTCATGCCCGCGCTCGCCCAGCCGCTCGCCGTCCGCATCGTGCAACTCGGCCGGGAACGGGCCTTCGCCCACCCGCGTCGTATAGGCCTTCACGATCCCCAGCACGAAATCGATCGCGCCCGGCCCCATGCCCGACCCGGTCGCCGCTTGCCCCGCGATCACGTTGGAACTGGTGACAAACGGATAAGTCCCGAAATCGATGTCCAGAAGCGAGCCCTGCGCGCCCTCGAACAGGATGCGCTTGCCCGCCCGCCGCGCCTCGTGCAGCACCTTCCACACCGGCTTTGCATAGGGCAGCACCTGCGGCGCAATCGCGCGCAACTCGGCCAGCAGCGCCTCGCGGTCGATCGGCGCGATCCCCAGCCCCTGCCGCAGCGCGTTGTGATGCACCATCAGCCGGTCGACGCGCAGTTCCAGCGTCGCCGCATCGCCAAGGTCGGCCACCCGAATGGCCCGGCGGCCCACCTTGTCCTCATAGGCCGGCCCGATCCCCCGCCCGGTCGTGCCGATCTTGGCAACCGCATTCTGGCTTTCCCGCGCCCGGTCCAACTCGCCATGCACCGGCAGGATCAGGGGCGCGTTCTCGGCCACCATCAGGTTGTCCGGGTTGATCTCGACCCCCTGCCCGCGCAGCTTGTCGATCTCCATGATCAGGTGCCACGGGTCCAGCACCACCCCGTTGCCGATGACGCTCAGCTTGCCGCCGCGCACGATCCCGCTCGGCAAGAGGCTCAGCTTGTAGACCTTGCCGTCGATCACCAGCGTATGCCCGGCGTTATGCCCGCCCTGGAACCGCACGATCACATCGGCGCGCTCGCTCAGCCAGTCGACAATCTTACCCTTGCCCTCATCGCCCCACTGGGCGCCCACGACGACGACATTGGCCATTTCAGTCCCCCGGTAAGGTTCAAACCACGGCGGGTATACCGACAGGCGCGCCGGGGGGAAACCCGGAAAAGCCTCGGTTCGCGTTGTTCGCATCCCTCGCAACAGCAACCGGAACGGGCCGCTCCCACCAACCCCGTCCAGCGGCGCTTTGCCGACAGCACTGTGTCACGCCAGCCCGCCGAACGGGATGAAATCCGGGCATCCAGCCACCAGAGGCCCGCCAACCGCATTCCGCGACATCGCCTGGCGCTGCAGGGCCCACGCCGACCACCTTGGCTCCTCGCTCGGCCAGCACCGCCGAAAAGAGCCCGGTCCCGCAACCCAGATCCAGTAGCGACGTCACGTCCGCCACCAGCACGGCGAACCAGTCGCAAGCCACGGGCCAGAGATTGTCCCAGTCATAAAGGCCCGCCAGGTCGGCACTGATGCATCGCTGCCCCTTGGCCTTTCCCCCCGCGCCAAGCTACCATGCCGCAACCGCAACCCCAAAGGGGCACGATCATGGGCATTCTTCTTCGCTGGTTTGGCGCGTTTCTCCTGCTGGTCCTGATCTTCAACCCGACGCAGGTCAATTTCGTGAACTGGGCGCGGGCAAACTGGAACGACCAGATGCCGCTGATCGTGTTCCTCGGCCTGATCCTCGCCGTGGTGATGATGGTCTACCTCGTCGCCACCATGCGTTCCATCGGCGTGCTTGGCGCGTTGGTGATCGGCGCGATCTTCGCCGCCGGGCTCTGGGTTCTCACCGACTGGGGCCTCCTCGCCTTGGGCAATTCTGACCTGACCGTCTGGCTCGCCATCCTCGTGCTCTCGGTGATCCTCGGCATCGGAATGTCGTGGTCGATCCTGCGCCAGCGTCTGACCGGCCAGGCCAGCGTTGACGAGATCGAAGGCTGACCCGTGCTGCTCTACATCACCCTCGGCACCAACGATCTCGCCCGCGCCGCCCGCTTCTACGATGCAGCCCTCGCCCCCCTCGGCCTCATCCGCCGCGCCACCGAACCGACCGAGGTCGGCTACGGCCTGCCCTCCGACACCCGCACCCGCCTCTGGATCACCCTGCCCTTCGACGGCCGGCCCGCCACCGTCGGCAACGGCTCGATGCCCGCGCTGGTCGCCCCCAGCCGCACGGCCGTCGATGCGTTTCATGCCGCCGCCCTCGCCAACGGCGGCTCCGACGAGGGCGCGCCGGGCCTGCGCCCCTACGGCCCGGCCTTCTATGCAAGCTATGTACGCGACCCCGACGGCAACAAGCTCAGCGCAGTCTGCGAAAGCGACGGCTGAGCGCCACTACCCTCGCCGCGACGGTTTCCACCAAATCCCTTGCGGGCAACCCCGCTTGCCCATAGATAGGCGCCCGTAGCGTCCGGAAAGTGCTCCATGGAAAACGTCGTCCTCACCGTCCACCTCATCCTCGCCCTCCTTCTCATCGGCGTCGTGCTGTTGCAGAAGTCGGAAGGCGGCGGGCTTGGCATGGGCGGCGGCGGTGGCGCGATCTCGGCGCGCGGTGCTGCAACCGCACTGACCAAGCTGACGTGGATCTTCGCGATCGGCTTCATCATCACCTCGATCACGCTGACCATCCTTGCCACCCGCGGTGCCGACAGCGGCTCGGTCGTGGACAGCCTCGCCCCGGCCAGCGAAACCGATGCACCAGCCTCGGGCGGGCTGCAGGGGTCTGACCTGCTGCCGCCTCCTGCCGCAAACGCTCCGGCCACGCCGCCGCGTGCCGACGGCGAAGCCACGCCGGATGCGACGGCCCCCGCCACCCCGCCTGCCACAACCCCCTGATCCACAACACGTTGCTGCCCGGCCAGTATGCTCCGCATGATCTAGCGGTCATGGTTGCCTATTCCCCACGCTATCGCTATACCCCGACTCCCGTGGTGCTGCGATTCCACCGACCCCGAATCGCCTGACAAAACACGGGAGCCCCCATGGCGCGCTTTATCTTCATCACCGGCGGCGTGGTGTCCTCTCTCGGCAAGGGTCTCGCCTCCGCCGCCCTCGGCGCGCTTCTGCAGGCCCGTGGCTATACCGTCCGCCTGCGCAAGCTTGACCCCTATCTGAACGTCGATCCCGGCACGATGTCGCCCTTTGAACATGGCGAGGTTTTCGTCACCGACGACGGCGCCGAAACCGACCTCGACCTTGGCCATTACGAACGCTTCACCGGCGTATCCGCCCGCCAGACTGACAGCATCTCCTCCGGCCGGATCTATTCCAACGTGCTGGAGAAGGAACGTCGCGGCGACTACCTCGGCAAGACCATCCAGGTCATTCCCCACGTCACCAACGAGATCAAGGATTTCCTCCGCATCGGCGACGCCGAGGTCGATTTCATGCTCTGCGAGATCGGCGGCACCGTTGGTGACATCGAGGGTCTGCCCTTCTTCGAGGCGATCCGCCAGTTCATCCACGAACGCCCGCGCGGCCAGTCGATCCTGATGCACCTGACGCTGCTCCCGTATCTCGCGGCCTCCGGCGAACTGAAAACCAAGCCCACCCAGCATTCCGTCAAGGAACTGCAATCCATCGGCCTCGCCCCCGATGTCCTCCTCTTGCGCTCCGAACACCCGATCCCGGACAAGGAGCGCGAAAAGATCGCCCTCTTCTGCAACGTCCGCAAGGAACACGTCATCCCCGCCTACGATCTGAAGACGATCTACGAGGCCCCCCTCGCCTACCACCGCGCCGGGCTTGACCAGGCCGTCCTTGACGCTTTCGGCATCACCCCCGCACCAAAGCCGAACCTCGCGCGTTGGGAAGACGTGATGGACCGCATCTCCAACCCCGAAGGCGAGGTCCGCGTCGCCATCGTCGGCAAATACACCCAGCTGGAAGACGCCTACAAATCCATCGCCGAGGCGCTCACCCACGGCGGCATGGCGAACCGCACCAAGGTCCGCGCCGAATGGATCGACGCCGAGATCTTTGAGCGCGAAGACCCCGCGCCCTACCTTGAGAACTTCCACGCCATCCTCGTCCCCGGCGGCTTTGGCGAACGCGGCACCGAAGGCAAGATCAACGCCGCCCGCTACGCCCGCGAAAAGAAGATCCCTTACCTTGGCATCTGTCTCGGCATGCAGATGGCCGTGATCGAGGCCAGCCGCAACCTTGCCGACATGCCCAACGCCGGCTCCGAAGAGTTTGACCACGAGGCGGGCGCCAAACGCTTCACCCCCGTCGTCTACCACCTCAAGGAATGGGTGCAGGGCAACCACGTCGTCCAGCGCAAGGCCGGTGACGACAAGGGCGGCACCATGCGCCTCGGCGCCTA
>LNFM01003591.1_pt1 | contig 64586 bp, 64 predicted proteins | sample 596031 | NCBI WGS metagenome assembly LNFM01 (sample SAMN04254537, study PRJNA301005) | activated carbon metagenome | isolation source: dual media filters at the Ann Arbor, Michigan drinking water treatment plant | place: USA: Ann Arbor
GTTGGCGATGTCCACCCCGGTGCCGTCCGCCTTGACCCGCACCTTGACGTTGTAATCGACCACGCGCTTGACTGCGACCAGCACCTTCATCCGGAACCATCCATGAATAGCCAAGGGTAGCCGCGGATTATAGCCGCTCGCGTCGGGGCCGGCCGGACCCGACGGGTCGGTCCACGCAATGGCGCGTCCGGACGGCCCCTGCCGGGGCGCCGGCGAGGGTCAACCCCGGAGCGCGGCGAGCGCTTCCTCGATGCGGGTGACGCCGACGATCTCGATGCCCTCGATCGGCTGTTTGGGCCGGTTCGCCGCCGGCACGATCGCCCGCGTGAAGCCGAGCTTGGCCGCTTCCTTGATCCGGTCCTGTCCGCGCACCACCGGCCGGATCTCGCCGGCCAGGCCCACTTCGCCGAAGGCGATGAGCTTGGCCGGCACCGCGCGGGCCCGCAGCGACGAGACGATGGCCAGCAGCACCGGCAGGTCGGCCGAGGGCTCGCCGATGCGCACCCCGCCGACCGCGTTGACGAACACGTCCTGGTCGTTGCAGGCGATCCCCGCGTGGCGGTGCAGCACGGCGAGCAGCATCGCCAGCCGGTTGTTCTCGAGGCCCACGGTCAGCCGGCGCGGGTTCGAACCGTGCGCGTCGTCGACCAGCGCCTGCAATTCGACCGCCAGCGGCCGCGTACCCTCCAGCGTCACCGTGACGCAGGCGCCGGGTACTTCGGCGTCATGCTGCGACAGGAACATCGCGGAAGGGTTCGATACGCCCTTCAGGCCCTTCTCGGTCATCGCGAACACGCCCAGCTCGTTCACGGCGCCGAAGCGGTTCTTGAACGCACGGATCAGCCGGAAGCTCGAGTGGGTCTCGCCCTCGAAGTACAGCACCGTATCGACCATGTGCTCGAGAACCCGCGGTCCGGCCAGCGCACCTTCCTTGGTGACATGGCCCACCATCACCAGCGCGCAGCCCGAGGCCTTGGCGAAGCGGGTGAACTGCGCCGCGCATTCGCGCACCTGCGACACCGACCCGGGCGCGGACAGCAACTGTCCGGAATACACGGTCTGGATCGAGTCGATCACCGCGACATCCGGGCGTTCCGCCGACAGCGTGGCCAGGATGTTCTCGAGCTGTGTCTCGGCCAGCAGGCCCAGGTCGGAGGCATCGACGCCGAGCCGGCGCGCACGCAGCGCAACCTGCTCCATCGATTCCTCGCCGGTGACGTACAGCGACCGGCGGTCCGCCGACATCGTCGCCATCGCCTGCAGCAGCAGCGTCGACTTGCCGATCCCGGGATCGCCGCCGATGAGCACGACGCTGGCCCGGGTCAGGCCGCCGCCGAGCACGCGGTCCAGTTCCGTGCTCCCGGTCTGGAATCGCGGCTCGGCGTGCGGCCTGACCATCGACAGCGAGGACACCTGCCTCGAGCTCCCGGCCGCGCCCGGCGCAGCCCTGGCCCCCGCAACGGCAGGGTGGCTGCTGATCACGGTCTCGATCATCGTGTTCCACTCGTTGCAGCCGGGGCACTGCCCCTGCCACTTGGTGGACTGCGCGCCGCAGGCGCTGCATGCATGGACGGTACGGTCGCGTGCCAAGGTCCGGCCTCAGTCCGATTCCGCGCCGGCTGCCACGCCGCCGCCCGCGGGCTGCTCGCGCACCGGCACCCTCGGTGCCAGCGCACACAGCAGTTCGTAGGCAATGGTGCCTGCCGCCGCGGCGACTTCCTCGGCCGGCAGTTCGCCGCCCCAGAGCACGACCGGCACCCCGATGCCTGCGGCGGGCAGCCCGGTCAGGTCGACCGCGAGCATGTCCATCGACACCCGGCCGAGGATGCGGCTGCGCTGCCCGCCGACCAGGACCGGGGTGCCGGTCGGGGCATGGCGCGGATAGCCGTCCGCGTAGCCGCAGGCGACGATGCCCACGCGCATCGGCCCATCGGCCCGGAAGGTGCCCGCGTATCCGACACGATCGCCGGCCACCAGCGACTGGACTGCGATCACCTCGGACTCGAGCCGCATCGCAGGGCGCAGGCCGAGCGAGGCGGCATCGCGATCGGCGAACGGCGAGACGCCGTACAGCATGATGCCGGGCCGGACCCATTCGGCATGGCTTTCGGGATAGCGCAGCAGCGCGGCGGAGTTGGCCAGCGAACGCGGAAAGCCCGCGAACCCGGCTGCATGCGCATCGAACACCGCGAGCTGGGCGGCGATGCCCTCGGCCTCGTCGGCACCCGCGAAGTGGGTCATCAGCACGATCGACCGGACCGCGGGCAGCGCCCGCAGGCGTTCCACGGCGGCTCCGAAGCGCGACGGTGCGAAACCGAGCCGGTTCATGCCGCTGTTCATCTTCACGAACACGTCCACCGGGGCGTCGAGCCGGGTCCGCTCGATCATCTCGACCTGCACGATATCGTGCACCACCGTCGATATGCCCTCCAGTGCACAGACGAGCAGGTCGCGGGTCGAGAAGCAGCCTTCGAGCAGCAGCACCGGCTGGTCGCGGCGGGATGCGCGTGCGCGGGTGCGCAGCGCGGCCGCCTGCTCGATCTCGCACACCGCGAAGCCGTCGGCACCGGCGAGCGCGCGCTCGACGCGGCGCGTGCCGTGGCCGTAGCCATTGGCCTTGATCGTCGCGAACGCGCGCGCGCGCGGCGCGAGCCGCCTGGCCAGCGCGTAGTTCGACGCCAGCGCGCCCATGTCGATGACCGCCTGCAGCGGGCGCGGCATCAGGCGCCCCGCCAGGCGGGCGATCCGCCGTCCTCGCGCCCGGGAGCCGACTGCTTCATCCGGGTGAGCGCGAAGTCGATGAAGGTGGCGACCAGGCGCGACTGGAAGCGGTCCCTCGGATGCACCAGCGAAAGGATGCGGATCAGCCGCGGCTCGAGCGGGCGCGCGACCAGCGAGGCCAGCCGCAGTTCCTTCGCGACCGAGGCGCGCGACATGATCGACACGCCCAGCCCGGTCTCGACGAGGCCCTTGATCGCCTCGGGGCTGCCCAGTTCCATCACCACGCTGAGGTCGTCCGGCGCGACACCCGCCTGGCGGAAATACTGGTCGGTGAACTCGCGCGTGCCCGAGCCGCTCTCGCGGCTGATGAACGGATGGGCAGCGACCTCCTGCGGCGTCACCGACTCGCGCAGCGCGAGCGGATGCGCGGTCGCGCAGATCAGCACCAGTTCGTCCTCGCAGCAGACTTCGGTGCTCAGGCCGGGCAGCGTCGAAGGCGACTCGATCAGGCCGACGTCCAGTGCATGGTCGGCGACGCGGGTCTCGATCGCCTCCGAATTGGCGACGGTCATCCGGGTCCGCACATCGGGATAGCGCGCCTTGAACTCGCCCAGGATGCGCGGCAGCATGAACTCTGCGATGGTCAGGCTGGCACCGAGCAGCAGCGGGCCGCTGACGCCCCCGGTCATTTCGCCGATGCGCGTGTCCAGTTCCTCGTTCAGGCCGAGGATGCGGTCGGCATACTCGAACACCACCTGCCCGGTCGGCGTGAGCGAGATGCGCCCGTGGCTGCGCTCGAACAGCCGCGTGTTGTACTGTTCCTCGAGCTGCTTGACCTGGAACGTGACCGCTGGCTGGGTCATGCAGAGTTCCTCGGCGGCACGCGTGAAGGACAGCAGGCGGGCAACCGCATGGAACACCTGGAGGCGGCGATCAGCCATGGCAGCGGTGACGGGGCTCGACGACGTAATCGGGCATTCAACCACAGTTCCCCGGCCTTGACCAACGACGGGCTTCCAGCGGGCACGGTTGTACCGGGGCTGCTTTCATGAGAGGCTGAAGCCCGTCATCCTCTCTGCCACGCAAGGGAAACTCCATGGGATTGCTCGACCAGCTCGCCGGCGGAATCGGCGGACAGCTTCTGCAACAACTCGGCGGCGGCGGCGGACAGCAGAATCCGCTGGTCCAGACGGTGCTCGGCCTGCTGCAGCAGCCGGGCGGGCTGCAGGGCCTGCTCGACAAGCTGCAGCAGTCCGGGCTCGGCGCGCAGGCTGCGTCGTGGGTCGGCACCGGCGCCAACCTGCCGGTCGACGCAGGCCAGTTGCAGCAGGCACTCGGCGGCGACTGGATGTCCGCCCTCGCCGCCCAGCTCGGCACGTCGCCCGAGCAGGCGTCGCAATCGGTCGCGTCGCTGCTGCCTGACGTGGTCGACAAGCTCACGCCCGATGGCAAGGTCGGCGACCTGCAATCGCTGGTGCCGCAGGACCTCGCTTCGCTGCTTGGCGGCAAGCTGTTCGGCTGAAGCAGTCGCGGTTCAGTAGCGGTCGTCGCCCCGCCCGTCCGCGTCCCGTCCGCCGCGGATGATCGTCCAGGTGGGCGGGGGTTCCCGGTGCGGTTCGAGTTCGATCCGCTGCGGGCGGCTGCCATGCAGCGTGACGCGACCCTCCAGCCGGCGCTGGCCGTCGTCGCTGAATTCGAACCGGTAGACACGGCGCAGTCGCAGCATGCCGCCCGCTTCGCGCGCCGGCCGCAGCGTCTCGAGCGAGACGGTCGCGTCCAGCAGCTGGCAATCGGCCGCCTCGGTCGCCCGGCGCGCACTGTCGAGCGCGGCTTCGCGCGCACGCATCGAGTCGTACCAGAACGCGGCCAGTGCCGCGCACACGACCAGGAACAGGACCTCGACGCTCATCGGTGCAGCATCCCTTCCACTCAGCCCGACACGAGCACATGGTGGAAGTTGACCAGCATCGCTGCCGTCGCCCCCCAGATGTAGCGGTCCTCGAACGGCAGGACGTAGAAGTAGCGCCGGCCGTCGTCCGCGTCGCGGTGGTGGCGCTCATGATTGCCGGCGTCGAGCGCGAACGCGAGCGGCATCTCGAACACGTCCGCGACTTCGCCCGGATCGGGCTGCAGGCGGAACGGCGGTTCGATCCAGCCCACCACGGGCGTGATCAGGAAGCCGGTCCGGGTGCGGTACTGCGGCAGCACGCCCAGCACGTCCACCCGGCCGGGGTCCAGGCCGACCTCTTCCTGCGCCTCGCGCAGCGCGGTATGCACGATCGAGGCATCGCCCGGGTCACTGCGCCCGCCCGGGAACGCGATCTGTCCGGCATGGCGGGACAGGTGGCTGGCGCGCTGGGTGAGCAGCACGGTGACGCCCTCCGGGCGCGGAATGAGCGGCACCAGTACGGCCGCCGGCACGCGCGCCTTCTCGAACGCGATCTCGGTGCCGGACGCACCCGCCGGGCGCGGCAGGTGCGTCGGACGCGACGGATCACCGGCCGCCGGCGCGGGTACCCGCACGTCGCCCGGCACCAGCGCCTCGCGTTCGCCGGCCCCGGCCAGGCGCCGGACCAGCCAGTCGCGGTCGACCGGAGGCAGGAGGCGCATGTTCAGAGCGCGAGCGGCTGCTGCACGGGCGCGCCCGCCGCAACGACCAGCCCGAGGAACTCCACCGGATCACCGACCGAGAATGCGCCGGCCTCGACCACGCATGCGGTGATGCCGCCATGGCCGCGCATCGCGCCGTAGCCTCCCGGGCCGAGCACCGAGGGCGCCTCCATGCGCGAGCAGGGCGCGCAGGAACCTGTCCCCTCGAGCACCAGGCTGCCCAGCCGGAAGCGCGCGTCGCGCAGGGCCAGCAGGTTGATGCCCGACACGCACACGTTCCGCCGCAGCACCGCCGGATCGACCGCATCGCGTCCGGCCAGTGCCGCGATCACGGACAGGTGCTCATGCTGGATCAACGTCACGCCGCGCCGGCCGCCGCGCCCATGGTCTCCGGCGAGCGCTCCACCCGACGGCGCCGAAGCGGCCATGCGGATCGACACGGGGCCGCGCCGCTGCGTGCGGACGCCGATCCATTCGACGCGACCGTGGCCGCGGAAGCTGGAGCGCAGCGCGGACAGCGGGGACGCCGGCGCCAGGAGGGCAGACGAGGGAGCAGGTACGCGGGAGGACACCGGGGCGAACGGGACAGTCGCAGCCAGCGCCGGCTCAGGCCGCGGGCTGCAGGAGTTGCCGGATGTCCTGGTACTTCGGCAGGCGCGCACGCGAGAACGTCAGGTACCGCACCGGCAGCGCCCGCAGGTACTCGGCCTTCGTGCGTTGCAGTTCGCGCTGCTCGGCCGTGACGTGCGCATCCTCGAGGTCGATCACCGCGACCAGCTGCATCGCCTTGTTCGCCACCGCATAGTCGACGGTCAGCGGCGCGAGCCGCTTCAGGCGCTGTGCACGGTCGTAGCCGTGGACGGTGTCGGGCACGTCGACCAGTTCGGACAGGCTGACCCGCACGAACACCTCGTGGTCGGGCACCGCCGCCCGGATCGCGTACAGCGCGAGCGTTGCCGGCTTGTCGAGCAGGCGGTCGCGCAGCCGGAACGGCGGCGCGCGCAGGATCGCCGCATCGGGCATCAACGCCGACGAGGTTCGCGCGGGCGATGACAGTCCGGACGCAGGCGCCTCCGGCCGCATCAGGGATGCGCGCTGCGCGGACATCAGCACTTCAGCCAGCCTGGCTGGATCGAGTGGCGCCGTGGCGGCAGCCCCGCCGTCCCGCGCGCCGGTCGATGCCGCCACCGAAGCCGGCGTCGACGCCGGCGGGACGCCCGGACCGGACAGGCCCGGCACGCCGCCGATCAGGGCTGGCCCGATCAGTTGCTCGTAGCGCATCGAACGTTCCTGTTCACGCGCTTCCTGTCCGCGTTTCCAGCGGTGGATCGCCCAGGCGATGACGCCTGTCCAGATCGCAGCGCCCATCAGGAATACAAGGGTTGTCGTATCCATTGCCGGGCAGGTGCCGTGCGGTTACCAGGGGATAGGCTTGCGGTCGCGGAAGAAGCCGCCGCTGGGGCCGTCGCCCGGCAACGTGGCAAGCCAGACCGCCGTGTCCGCGCCCTGCGCGACCGTGCGTGGCGCTTCCGCTCCGCCCATTTCGGTGCGAACCCAGCCCGGACAGACGGAGTTCACGAGCACCCCGGTACCCCGGGTATCGGAGGCGACGATCCGGGTCAGTGCATTGAGGGCGGTCTTCGAGATGCGATAGGCGGGCGTGCCGCTGCCCATCTCGTCGAGCTGGCCCAGCCCGCTCGACAGGTTCACGATCCGGCCGTAGCCGCGCTCGATCATCAGCGGCAGCATCGCCTGGGACAGCATCAGCGGGCCGAGCACGTTGGTGGCCAGCGTGCGCTCGTAGGTGCCTTGCCGCGAATCGAGGAAACGGCCACCGCGCGGATCGAGCAGCACGCCGGCATTGTTCACCAGCACGTCGAGCCCGCCGAGCCGGCTGCGCAGGTCGCGCGCAAGCGCCTTGACCTGCTCGGGATCGGTGACATCGAGGCGGACCGGTTCCACCTCGAGCCCCTCGACTGCCAGCAGCTTCGACGCGGCACGGCCCTTGGTCAGGGTGCGGGACGCGAGCAGCACCTTCAGCCCGCGGCGTGCGAGCTGGCGTGCGATCTCGAAACCCAGGCCGCGATTGGCGCCGGTGACCAGGGCTATGCGCGGCCCTTGCCCGGAGGCTTCCGTCGATGCCCGTGGAACGATCGTTTTTGCCATTCGACCATTATACGGGCTGCCCTGCCGGACGCGGGGTGCCGGTCCGACCGGCGCTGCCCGCGGCGCGACCGGCGGTGGCAGCAACCGCACGGCGGGACTTCGCGGCTGCGCGAGGCTCGTCCGTTGTCGCCCCCGCCGAGGCACGGCCGGACAGGATCGCGGCGACGGCAGGCACGGCCGGCAGCGGCGGCATGCCGGCATTGCGCGCCAGGAAAAGCCGGTGCAGCGTGATCTTGCGCACCGCCCGCTTGCTGGTCTCGATGTGCGAGCGGAGCAGCATGCATGCATGGTCTGCCTTGCGCCGCAGGATGCTGCGCAGCACCTGCGCATGTTCGTCGTAGGTCGCGGTCACCCGGCCGGCGTCGGTGAAATCGAGTCGCCGGATGATGCGGATGCGCTCGGTGACCTCGCGATGCATCTGAGCCATCACCAGGTTGCCGGTCGCGACCACCAGCAGCTCATGGAACTGCTCGTCCAGCGCGGCCACTGCGCGCTCGTCGGTCAGCCGCGAAGCCGCCGGCACCAGCCAGATGTCTCGCAGCGGCCCCAACGCTTCGGCGCTCTCCTGTTCGCACAGCCGGCGCACCGCCGCCAGTTCGAGGACGATCCGCGCATCGTAGAGCTGGTCGAACATCGCGAAGTCGAGCGGGCGGACCATCCAGCCGCTGCGCGCGACGACCGACAGGTGTCCCTCCTGGGCCAGCCGGTTCAGCGCCTCGCGCACGGGCGTGCGCGACATCCCCAGCGCCCGCGCGACCTCGTTTTCCGTGAAGCGGTCGCCCGGCAGGCGCCGGAACTCGAAGACATCACGCTTGATCTGGTCGTAGGCAGCCTCGGACAGGTTCTGTCCAGGCCCCTGTCCAGGCGGGAGAATCATCGCTGCAACCTGTTCACGCGGGTTCGGGGAAATGGCAGGCCACGCTCTGGGCGGGCGCCAGCTGCACGAGCGAGGGCGAGGATCGGGTGCAGGCATCCTGTCCCTTCGGACACCGTCCATGGAAGCGGCAACGGTCCGGGTCCGGATCGACCGGGCTGGTCGGGTCGCCCTCGAGCCGGATGCGCCGCGAAGCCCCCCCGGAGAGTCCCGGGATGGCCGACAGCAGGGCCCGGGTGTACGGGTGCCTCGGCGATTCGAACACCTGCCGTGCCGGTCCCGATTCGACGATGCGGCCGAGGTACATCACCATCACCCGGTCGCACAGCAGGCGCACGATGTTCAGGTCATGAGACACGAACAGGTAGCTCATGCCGAGCTTCTGCTTGAGGTCTGCCAGCAGGTGCAGGATCACCGCCTGCACCGAGACGTCCAGCGCGGCGGTGGGTTCGTCCAGGATCAGCAGCGCCGGCTCGAGCGCGATCGCGCGCGCGATGCCGACCCGCGCCTTCTGACCGCCGGAAAGCTGGTGGGGAAAACGGTCCAGCAGTTCGTGCGGCATCTGCACCAGCGCCGCCACGGCATCGATGCGATTCGCAAGCGCTGTTCCGGACAGCCCGCCCAGCAGCCGCAACGGCTCGGCAATCGTCTCGCGCGCGGTGTAGCGCGGGTTCAGGCTGTCGGTCGGATCCTGGAACACCATCTGGATCAGCCTGCGCTGCGGCACCCGGGCAAAGGCACTCGCGGGGATGCGCGCAATGTCCTCGCCACGGAAGCGGATGGCACCCGCCGTCGGGTCCAGCGTGCGCGTGATCAGCCGCACCAGCGTCGACTTCCCGCAGCCGGATTCGCCGACCAGGCCGACGCTTTCGCCGGTACCGATGACCAGGTCGACGCCATCGACCGCATGCAGCATGGGCACACGCGCGGCACGGAACGGCACCAGGCTGCCCTTCCCCTTCAGCGGGAACAGCTTGCGCACCTGCTCGACCTGCAGCAGCGGGTCGGCCAGGGCAGGATCGACCGGCCGCGCGTCGGCGGGTGCGGGTGCGGGTGCGGGCAAGGTCACAGCGGCCTCCTGCAGGCGACGGAATGAACCAGGCCGGCGTCGAGCCGGGCCAGCGGCCGCTCGCTGCAGGCGGCCTCGAAGCGGTCGCAGCGTTCGCTGAAGCGGCAGGCGGGAAGGTCGCTGCGCCGCAGGTCAGGCAGGTAACCGGGAATCGCGGCGAGCGACTGCAGGTCGCTGCTGCCGTGTGGCGTGGTGGCGATCAGCCGTGCGGTGTATGGATGCCGTGGATGGGCGAACAGCTCCGCGGTGGGCGCGGTCTCGACCACGTGGCCGGCATGCATCACCACGATGCGGTCGCAATGCTCCGCGGCCAGCCCGAGGTCATGGGTGATCAGCACCGTTGCCATGTTGCGCTTGCGGGCGAGTTCCGAGATCAGGTCCATCACCGCCGCCTGGGTGGTCACGTCGAGGCCGGTGGTCGGCTCGTCCGCGACCAGCAGCGAGGGCGAACAGGCCAGCGCGATCGCGATCATGATGCGCTGGCACAGGCCGCCGGACAGCTCGAAGGGATACGCATCGTACCGGCGCTCGGGGTCGGGGATGCGCACCGAGGCCAGCGCCTCGATCGCGCGTTCGCGCAGGGCGGCCGACGGCGTGCTGGTATGGCGTGCCAGCACGTCTTCGATCTGGTGGCCCACCTTCCGGATCGGGTTGAGGGCGACGCGCGGGTTCTGGAAGATCATCGCCGCCTCGCGGCCGCGGATCGCCTCGAGCTCGGACGCGCTTGCGCGCACCAGGTCGAGCCCGCCGAACACGGCGCGCCCCCCCGTGATGCGTCCCGCGGCATCGAGGATGCCCAGCACGGCGTAGAACAGCACGGACTTGCCCGAGCCGGATTCGCCCACGACGCCGATCGTCTCGCCCTTCCCTACGCTGAACGAGATCTCTTCCAGCGCATGCACCGTGCCGCCGCGCGTGCGGAACTCCACGCCGAGCGACTCCACCGACAGCAGCGGGACCGGGTTCTCCATCAGGTGCGCCGCCGCGGGTCGATCATGTCGCGCAGTCCGTCGCCGAGCAGGTTGAAGCAGAACACCGCCAGCATCAGCACCACGCCCGGGAAGAACGACACCCACCATTCGCCGGAGATCATGTAGCTCGCGCCCTCGGCGACCATGATGCCCCACTCGGGCTGCGGCGGCCGCACGCCCAGGCCGATGAACGACAGGCCGGCCGCGTTCAGGATGGCCCAGCCCATGTTGAGCGAGATCTGCACCATCACCGGCGGCAGGATGTTCGGGAACAGGTGGAAGGCCAGGATGCGCGCTTCGGAATTGCCGGACAGCCTCGCGGCCTCGACGAAGCCTGCATTGCGCCGCACGTTGACCTCGGCCCGCGCGACCCGGATGTAGAACGGGAGGTTGATGATCGCCGTCGCGTAGATGATGTTCTCGACGGAGTTGCCGAGGGCGGCGACGATCGCCATCGCCAGCACGAACAGCGGGAAGGCCATGATGGTGTCGGCCATCCGGCTCACCACGCGATCGATCCAGCCACCGTAGTAGCCGGCGCACGCGCCCAGCGCACTGCCGATCCCGAACGACAGGAGGACCGCGGCGAACGCCATCCCGAAGTCGAGCCCGGTGGCCACGATCACCCGTGACAGGATGTCGCGGCCCAGCTGGTCGGTGCCGAACCAGTGCACGGCCGACGGCGGCTGCAGCACCTGGTCGGGATTGGTGGCCAGCGGGTCGAACGGCGCGATCCATGGCCCGAACAGCGCGAGGAAGAGGAAGGCGCCGAACAGCGCGAAGGCACCGGCGGTGACCGGATTCTCGGCGAGCACGTAGCGCACATGGCGCATGCTCGCCGCGAAACCCGAGGCGGGTGCCACCGGGATCCCTGCCGGAATGGCCGGACCGTCGCTCATGGTGCGTGGCCTCCGATGCGCTCAGTCATCGATGCTCACCCTCGGATCGATCACCGTGTACAGGATGTCGATCATCAGGTTGACCGCCACGAAAAGCAGTGCCATCACCAGCACGAACCCCTGCACCGGCGCGTAGTCGGACTGCACGAGCGCATCGACCGCGAACGAACCGATCCCCGGCCAGGCGAACACCTTCTCGACCACGACGTTGGAGCCGAGCATGAACGAGAACACCATCCCCAGCGTCGTCACCACCGGCAGCATCGCGTTGCGGAACGCATAGCGGTAGAGCACGGTGGAGGACGACAATCCGCTGGCACGCGCGGTGCGGACGAAGTCGGAGGACAGCACGCCCAGCATGGCCGCGCGGGTCATGCGTGCAATGGGCGCGAGCACGAAGATCGCCAGCGTGAGCACCGGAAGGATCATCTGCTTTGCCACGGCGATGAACAGGCCGATGTCGCCGGCCGCCAGGCTGTCGACGAGGTAGAAGCCGGTGATGTGCGGCGGCGGCGAGTACATCGAATCGAGGCGCCCGACCGGCGGCGGCGACACGCCCAGCAGGTAATAGAACACATAGGCCAGCAGCAGGCCGGTGAAGAAGATCGGCAGCGACACCCCGAGCGTGGTGACCAGCCGGCAGGCATGGTCGACCCAGGACCCCGGACGGGTCGAGGCGAGGATGCCGAGCGGCAGCGCCACCGCGCAGGCCACGAGCAGCCCGAGCAGCGTCAGCTCGAGGGACGCGGGCAGCCGGCGCAGGATCTCGTCCAGCACCTGCTGCCCCGTCGATATCGACAGGCCGAGGTCGCCCCGGGAGAGGTCCCCGACGTAGTCGACGAACTGCTTCCACAGGGGCTGGTCCAGGCCGAGCTTGGCACGCACCTGTTCCACCGCCTCCTGCGTCGCGGCAGGCCCGGCATAGAAGGCGGCCGGGTCTCCGGGCAGTGCGCGGGTCAGGATGAAGGTGACGACGACGATCCCGATCACGTTCGGGATCGCCGCCAGCAGCCGCCTGCCGATCAGCCGCAGCACGGGCGCTCAGCCCTTGAAGATCGTGCGGTAGTCGGGCTGCACGTGGAACCAGTACATGTAGCCCTGCACGCTCTTCTGCATCGCCACGTCGAAGGCAGGCTGGATCAATGGCACGCGCGGGACCTCGTTGAACGCGATCTCGATGAAGTTCCTCACCTGTGCGTCGTAGCGCTTGGGGTCGGTCTCGAAACGGGCCGCCTCGATCAGCTTGTCCATCGCCGGGTTCTGGTAGCCCATCGTGTTGAACACGGCGTTCTGCCCGTGGTAGCACCAGTAGAAGAAGTACTCGGGGAAGTTGAGCCAGCCGCCGAAACGGTTGAAGATCAGCGGCATGTCCTTCTTCAGCAGCGCGGCACGCCAGTTGGCGCCCGGTATCTTGTTGATGGCGACCTTGATGTTGATGCGCGCGAGCGCCTCCTGCACCAGGATCGAAACCGGCTCGCCGATCGTCGCCCCGCCCAGGTCGAACGACAGCGTGGTCTCGAAGCCATCGGCCATGCCGGCCTGCTTCATCAGCTCCAGCGCCCGCGGCACGTTCGTGTTGTAGCCATGCGGCACCGGCCATTCCGCCCGGGTCGGGGTATTGGACTTGGCGCCCCACATCTTGTTGCCGCGTCCCCAGAAGCCGATGTCGTTCATCCGGTCGTAAGGCAGCGCCCACGCGATCGCCTGGCGCACCAGCGGGTTGTTGAACGGTGGCCGCGTGGTGTTCATGCCGATGTACATCACCGCATTCTCGATCGGCGTCGAAACCACGCGCACCGGGCCTGCCTCCTTGGCCATCTCGAGGAAATCCTTGGGCGGAAGCTCGTACGTCATGTCGATGTCGCCGCGGGTCAGCAACGCGCGCCGGTTCCCTGCCGACGGGATCTCGCGCTGCACGATGCGGCGAAGCCGCGGCAGCGGACCGCTCTTCCAGTTGTCGAAGCGGGTGTAGATCAGTTCCTGCCCCGGGCGCCAGGCCTCCACCCGGAACGCGCCGCCACCGGCGGTGTTGTTGCGCAGCCAGGCCGCGGCCCAGGGATCCTTGTCGGTCGCGTGCTTCTGTGCGAGCGCCGAGTTGTAGATGGACGGCACCGGCACCGCCATGTTCGGCATCGCCATCTTGTCGCGCCGATCGAGCTCGACGCGGAAGGTGTGGTCATCGACCACGATGAACTGCTTCGGCTCGTTCAACGAGCCTGCCCGCATCTGGAACTGCGGAAAGCCACCCATGCCGAGCGCGCGGTCGTACGACCACTTGACGTCCTTCGCGGTCACCTTCGTGCCGTCGTGGAAGGTCGCGTTCCGGCGCAGCCTGAAGGTCACCGACTGTCCATCCTTCGCGACCTGCCAGCTCTCGGCCAGTTCGGGCTCGAGCTTGTTGTAGTCGTAGGAGACGGTGCCGTCGGGCAGCTTCTTGCGGCCGAACGTCATCAGTCGATCGTAGGCATTCACCGCCACGCCATAGGCCGGGCGGTTCGCGCCGACACCGTGGATGTCGAGGCTGTTCGGGCCGAACTCGTTGCCGACCACCAGGGTTTCCCGCTTTGCATCCTGCGCGAGTGCGCCAGGCGCGACGGCAGCAATCGAGGTGGCGCCACCGGTGGCGGCTGCGGACTTGATGAAGCGGCGTCGATTCATGGACTCTCCGATCGTGTGGGAAACGAAGCAGGCTCCTGCGTCGCCCCGGGTCAGGTGTACTGGCGGACACGGCCTTGCATCTGTTGGCACACCAGCTGGTATACCAATCAACCGCGGCCCTTCCCGTCGAGCAACAAGCGTGCCATTGGGCACGCGTGGGCCGCCAACGGCCATCCGACCCTCGAAGCACCGGGGTGGCCGGGTTTTCGCACCGTGGGGACGCACGCCAGGACGCCGCGCGCACCGTGCGCGGGCAGCGTCGGCGCACCGCGCCAGCCGCTAGCCTCGGGGCGCAGCCTCGCGCGCCGCGTCGATCGCCGCCAGCACGAGATTGACCGCGACCGACCTTCGGTACGCCGCCGTCGACCGGATATCGTCCAGCGGGGCGAGGTCCGCGGCCAGCGCCCGTTCGACCTGCGCCCGGTCGATGCCGGACAGGGGCAGCCCGCGCAGCGACCGCGACAGCGAGGGCGCGGGCAACGGCACCGGACCGACCGATGCAAAGCCGAACGAAGCATTGCGCACGACCGCGGGCCCGGCCCCGTCATCGCGCTCGATCAGTGCAGCCATCGCGATCTTGCTGATCGCCTGCGCGCGCCGCGTACCCACCTTCCGGTAGTACGCAGTCACGCGCTCCGCCGGGAACGGTACGGTGACCGAGACCAGCAGCTCATCGCCTTCGGCCAGGGTACGCTTGTATCCGGCGTGGAAACTGGCGTAGTCGATGGTGCGGATGCCCCGAACGCTGGCAAGGGTCAGCCGTGCGCCATAGGCGAGCAGCACCGGCGGATTGTCGGCTGCGGGCGACGCGTTCATGATGTTGCCGCCCAGCGTCGCCCGATTCTGGATCGCGACGGAACCGGTCTGGCGGGCGGACGCGACCAGCATCGGCAACCGGCCTGCGATCACCGGGTGCCGGGCGATGCTGGCGCAGCTGGCCGTCGCGCCGATGGTCACCGAGTCGGGACCGGCCTCGATCGAGCGCAGTTCAGCCAGCGCAGACAGGTCCAGCACGGGCGGCAGTCGCCGTGCGCCCGCATTCCAGCCGACCATCAGGTCGGTGCAGCCTGCGATAGCCACGATGTCCTTGCGCCACCGTGCCCTGGCCGACAGCGCATCGGCCAGGCTCACCGGCCGGTACCACGGCGCTGGCGGCTGGCCGGATACCGGGTCGACGGCGCTCATCGGCCACCTGCCTTGCCGGGGCCGGCATCGGTCGCTGCATCGAGCACCGCCGTGTAGATGCGGGCATAACCGGTGCAGCGGCACAGGTTCCCGGCGAGCGCCTCGCGGACATCGTCCAGCGTGGGTTGCGGCACCCGGTCGAGCAGCGCGCGCGCCGCCAGCACCATGCCGGGCGTGCAGATGCCACACTGGGCAGCACCGGCGCGCGCGAACGCCGTCACCAGCGGGTCGACGCGAGGCAGGCCCTCGATGCTGGTCACCGTGCAACCGTGCAGTTGCCCGACCGGCACCAGGCAACTGTTCACCAGTTCGCCGTCGACCAGCACCGCGCAGGCACCGCACTCGCCCTCCCCGCATCCCTCCTTGGTGCCGGTCTGGCCGGCATGCAGCCTGAGCAGGTCGAGCAACCGCATCGACGGCGCCCCGATGGATCCGTCCACGGTCGACACGGTGCGGCCGTTCAGCGTGAATGCCAGGTCGGGCGCGGGGATCATGCCGCCACCCGCAGGGCATGCGCCGACAGCGCGGCCATCACGTCTTCGGGCATCACCGGCAGGCTGGAGATCCGGGTGCCGAGCGCGAAGTTGACCGCGCTCAGGATGGCCGGACCCGGTCCGTCCATCGGCAGTTCGCCCAGCCCCTTCGCGCCTGCCGGTCCGATGCCGCCCGGCTGCTCCTGGAAGAACACCTGCACCGGGGGAATGTCCGCGGTGGTCGGGATGATGTAGTTGGTCAGCCGGTTGTTGGCCATGGTCCCGGTGTTCCCCCAGGCCACCTTCTCGAACAGCGCGAAACCGATGCCCTGGACGACGCCTCCTTCGACCTGGCCTGCCGCGATCACCGGATTGACCACCTTGCCCACCTCCTGCACGGCAGTGAAGCCCGACAAGGCGACCTCGCAGGTGGCCAGGTCGATCTCGACCTCGGCCACGTAGGCTGCCCATGCGTAACTCGCGTAGGGCGAGCCTTCGAACACGGTCTCGTCCCATTGCACGTTGGCCGGCGGCTCGTAGCGGGCCTGTGCCTCGAGCCGCGGATGACCGTCGAGATAGCGCGCGCAGGCGGCGGCAAACGCATGCTCGTCCGCACCCGATGCAGGGAGCCCGGCCTTCTGGATCAGTTCGGCGCGCAGCAGGCGTGCCGCCTGCTCGACGATCAGCCCGACCACCATGCAGGTGCGCGATGCGACCGTGGGCCCGGAGTCGGGCACGTCGTGCGTGTCGACCGGCGCCTGGCTCACCCGCTCGAGCGGCAGCCCCAGCGCGGACGCGACGATCTGGCAAAGCGTCGTGGTGCTGCCCTGCCCCATCTCGCTGCTCGAGGCGACCACCTCGACGCAGCCGTCGACGTTCGCACGCACCCGCGCCTCGGACGCCAGCACGACTTCGCCGTTGCCGGTGAACCCGGCACCATGGTGGAAGGTCGCGAGCCCGATGCCACGGCGCAGCGGGCGCCCCGCAGCCGCATTCGCCGCATTGAACTCGGCGAACGCATCCCGCTTTTCGAGGTATCCGCTCTCGTGCAACGCCTGGTCGAGAACCGCATCGAAGTCGGTGGTCGCATCGATCGTCTGTCCGGGAACCGAACGGTCCCCCGGTCGCAGCATGTTCATGCGCCGCAACTCGAGCGGCGACATGCCGAGCGCCTCCGCCAGGCCGTCCATCGCCTGCTCGATCGCGAAAATGCTCTGCGGCGCTCCGAAGCCACGGAACGCACCGTTCGGCGGATGGCTGGTGGCCACGGCACGGCCCCGGACGCGCGCGTTGGCGCAGGCATAGGCACCCGGGGCATGGATAACGCCGCGCGACAGCACCACCGGCGACAGCGTGGTGTACGCACCGCCATCGAGCACGAAGTCGACGTCCAGGAAACACAGGCGCCCGTCGCGACCGGCGCCGATCCGGACGAGGGTGCGCGACGGATGGCGCTTGGGCGTGGCAAGCATGTCCTCGGCCCGGTCATACACCAGCTTCACCGGCCGCCCGCCTGCCTTGAGCGTCAGCAGCGCGGCATGGGCCGCGAGCTGGGACGGATAGTCTTCCTTGCCGCCGAAGCCGCCCCCGGTGGTGCAGTGGACGACCCGTACCGAACCCGCGTCGCGCCCGGTGACCGCGGTCAGCGTGCCCAGCACGTAGTACGGACACTGCAGCGAGCCTTCGACCACCAGCACGCCCGCGGCATCGACGTAGGCGATCATGCCCTGCGGCTCGATGTACACGTGCTCCTGGGCGCCGGTCTCGAAACGTCCTTCGAAGAACACCTCTGCGGCGGCCTCCCCGGCCGCCAGATCGCCACGCGACATCAGGTAATCGCGGTAGACGTTGCCGGGAACCACCTCGCCGCGCAATGCCAGCGCATCGTCGATCGAGAACACCGGCGACGGATCCGCCCGCTCGTGGAGCGTGACCGCCTCGACCGCTTCACGCAGCAGCCCGCGGTCGGCATGGGCCAGCAGCAGCACCGGTTCGCCGGCATGGCGGAATCGATGCTCGGCCAGCACCGGCTGGTCCTGCTCGATCATCTGCGTCGCGTTGATGCCCGGGACGTCGGCCGCGGTGACGACCACGAACGAATCCCAGTCGATACCGCTGCCGAATTCGATCCGCTCGAGGATGCCACCCGCGGCACGGGTGCGCACGGTGGCCCCGTGCAGCATTCCCGGAAGCACGAGGTCGTCCACGTAACGCGCCTCGCCGAGGATCTTCGCCGGCCCGTCCTTGCGTGCGACCGCGGCGCCAAGCAGGCCGCGCGCCGCGCGTGAAGACGGAGACGCGCCCCCTGCGACGGCGGCCGCGGCCGTCCCTGGAGCAACCGACCCTGCAACGTCCGGCACTGGCATCGACGCGCCCCTCCCCGACTACTTGACCAGCCGCTGGTCGCGGGCCGGCAGGAAACTGCGATTGAACACCTCGGCCTGCGCGGGCGCGCGCGGGAGCTTCGCCGCCTCGACCTGCTGGGCCACGCCACGGGCGAACCGCTCGTCGACGACGTCGCCAAGGCCGACCTTGGTGACCTCGGGCGAGAGGACGTCGTTCTGGATGGCCGCGAGCAGGCGCGCCTTCTGGTTCTCGCGGTTGAGCAGCGGGTCGCGCTTCATCACGGCATCGACGCCGGCATCCGGGTTCGCCAGCACTTCCTGCACGCCGCGCGTGAGCGCACGCAGGAAGCCGCGGATCGCCTCCGGATTCTCCTTCACGAACTTCTGCGAGAAGAGGATCGAGTTGCCGTAGCCGGCCACGCCCATGTCGCCGTAGCGGAAGATGTTCAGGTCCTTCTCCGGATTGAGGCCGACCGCCTGTGCCGCGAACCAGATGGTGTTGATGAAGCCGGCCACTGCGTCCACTTCCTTCTTCTGCAGCATCGGCTCGCGCAGGTTCGGCGCCATGTTGGTGATCTTCACCTTGGACACGTCGAAGCCGTTGGCCTTCGCGAACACCGGCAGCAGTCCGAGCGCGGCATCGCCCGCGGGCGCGCCAAGGGTGCGTCCCTCCAGGTCGCGCGGCGTCTTGATGCCCGATGTCGAAAGCGTCGCGATCACGAACGGCGCGCGGTTGTAGAGCATGTAGACCGCCACCGGCTGCTCGCCCGGCTTCTGCGCGGCGAGGCGGATGACTGCATTCGTGTCGCCGAAACCGCCGTCGTACACGCCGCTGGCGACCGAGTTGACCGCCACGCCGGAGCCCTTGCCCTGGTCGAAGGTGACGTCCAGCCCTTCCTTCGCGAAGTAGCCGCGATCCTCGGCCCCTGCCAGACCCAGTCGAGCTGGAACCGGATCGAGACCTTGCCCTGTGCCAGCGCAGCCGGCCCGGCCAGGGTGGAGGCGAGCAGCACGGCTGCGGTGGCGAGTGTCTTGCGCTTCGGTGCGTCCATTGGTGTATCTCCTCGGTAGGGTAACTTCAGGTCGATGCGGGGACGGGCAGGTACGGAACGTCAGTGTCAGTGGCTCTGCAGCGCCAGGTCGTTCTTGCGCTGGGACCATCCGGCGAAACGGGCTTCCAGCAACGCGAAGATTCCATACAGGATCACGCCCATGATCGCGAGCAGGAGCAGTGCGCCGAACGCGAGCGCCGTCTGGTAGTTGGCGCTGGCCACCATCATCACGTTGCCGATGCCCTTGTTCGCCGCGACCGTCTCCGACAGCACGGTGCCGACGAAGGCGAGCGTGACGGATATCTTCAGCGAGGCGAAGAAGTACGGCATCGCCCGCGGCAGGCCGACCTTCAGCAGGATGTCGCGCTTCTTCGCACCCAGCGCCCGCAGCACGTCCTCGAGTTCCGGCTCGGTGGTCGCCAGCCCGGTGGCCACGTTCACCACGATCGGGAAGAACGAGATCACCAGCGAGGTCAGGATGGCGGGGATGGTGCCGACGCCGAACCAGAGCACGAAGATCGGCACCACCGCGACCTTGGGGATGCTGGAGAACCCGACCAGCACCGGATAGAAGGCCTCGTAGGCGATCCGGGACGACCCGATCAGCGAGCCGAGCAGCACGCCGACCACGATCGCACCGGCGAAGCCGACCATCGTCGTGTACAGCGTCTGCACCGCGTGCGGCCAGATCAGCGGGAACTTGGTGACCAGGTCGTAGATCACCGCGCTCGGCGGCGGCAGGATCACCGACTTGATGCCGGTCAGCACTACCAGCAGTTCCCAGGCGATGAAGATGAACACCAGGAAGATGACCGGGAACGCCTTGATCACATAGCGGTTGGCGAGCAGTGAAGCATTCATCGTCAGGCCGCCTTCATGCCGTCGGCGCGCGCATCGCCGATGCGGGTGCGCAGCCGGTGGACCATCGACACGAACTCGGGCTCGTACATCACGTCGAGCCCGCGCGGGCGCGCGAACGGCACATGCTCGCTGTGCAGGAGCCGACCGGGCCGGGCGCTCATCACGAACACGGTCTCGGACAGCAGCACCGACTCGGACAGGTCATGCGTGATCAGCATCACGGTCGGGCGCTTCGTCAGCCAGAGCTCCTGCAGCACCTGCCAGAGTTCCTCCCGGGTGAAGGCATCGAGTGCACCGAACGGCTCGTCCAGCAGCAGCAGCGCCGGCTCGTGGATCAGCGCGCGGCAGAGCGAGGCGCGCTGGAGCATGCCGCCCGACAGTTGCCACGGCTTCTTCTCGCTGAAGCCCTTGAGGCCCACGACCTCCAGCAGGGCCTCGGCCTTTGCCCGGTACTCGTCGCGCTTCGCGCGGAAGGTGCTGCGGTACGGCTCGACGATCCGCAGCGGCAGCATCACGTTGTCGATCACGCTGTACCAGGGCAGCGGCGTCGGGTTCTGGAATGCCATGCCGACGAAACCCAGCGGACCGGTGACCGGCTTGCCGCCGACGACGACCCGGCCCGAGGTCGGCGCGATCAGTCCGGACACCATCTTCAGCAGCGTCGACTTGCCGCAGCCCGACGGGCCGACGATCGACACGAAGCCGCCCTTCGGGATGTCGATCGATGCACCCTCGACCGCAAGGGTGCCGGTCGGTCCGCCATAGCGCAGGCTGACGTCCTCGAACCGGATGAAGGGCTCGGGCACGGCCGTCGGCGTGGCCTCTGCTGCACTGCCGGTTCCGGCGCTGGAATCCATCACGGCTCCCGTGGTCACTTCGGTTCGATCATGATGCTCACATGCGCCGACACGACGCGCCAGCCCTCGGGCGTACGGATCCAGGTCTGGCTCTGGCGTCCGATCCGGTCGCCCGGCGGTCGCTTGAACTCGGTGTTGGCGACGGCGAAATCCCGCCCGTAGGTGGTGATGCGCGTATTGCCCAGGGTACGCATCAGTCCCTGCGAAGGCCGCGAGGCGCGGAACTCGCAGATTTCCTGGTAGCTGTGCAGGTTCTCGGTCGCGCCGTAGCGCAGCGTGGTCGGGTGGTTCCAGAAGATCTCGTCGAGCACCTCGACCTTGTTGTTCACCAGCGCGTCTTCGTAGCGGTAGAACGCGGCGGTCACTTCGGCGTGCACGTCCGGGATGTTCACTTCGAGGGTCATCGGTTGCGTTTCCATCGGTAGCAGGTGTTCGACTTCAGGCCGACAGCACGGCGGGTGCCGCCGCGATGCCGATGCGTTCGAGGTGGGCGGCGACCCGCAGGCAGAGGTCTTCCCGCCACGGTGCGGCGATGACCTGCACGCCGATCGGCAGTTCCCCCGCGGCGCGCGCGACAGGCACGGCCGCGACCGGCCAGCCGAGGAACGAGATCGGCTGGGTGAACAGCCCGAGGTTGGGCCGCGCCAGCATCCGCTCGCCCTCGAGCGTGATCCACTCGGTGCCGATCGGAGGCGCCGACATCGGCGTCGACGGCGCGATGATCACGTCGCAGCGCTCGAACACCTTCAGCGCGCGCTCGCGCACGTACCGCCGGACCCGGTGCGCCTGCCACAGCCACTGGGCCGGCGCGAGCACGCCGGCGAGCATGCGGTCGCGGATGAGCGGTTCGAAATCCGCCGCACGCGACTTCAGGTCGGGCAGGTGCAGCAGGCTTCCCTCGATCGAGGTCATCAGGAAAGCAGCCGCACGTCCGCGTGCCGCTTCAGGAACGTCGATGCGCTGCGTCGCACCGAGTGCATGCGCGACCGCCTGCACCGCAGCCCGGGCCTCATCGGCCATCGGCCGCGAAAAATAGCCGTCGGCGACCGCGATGCGCAGGCCCTCGATGCCACGGCCGATCTGTGCGGCCGTCGGCTCGACCGGCCGTTGCGCGCACACCGGGTCGCCGGCGTCCGGCCCCTGCATCGCGTCGTAGGCAAGGGCGAGGTCTGACGCCGAACGCGCCAGCGGACCGATGTGGTCGAGGCTGCCGACGAAGAGGTAGCCGCCCGCCCGGGAGAGCCGCCCGTAGGTCGGCTTCAGGCCGAAGATGCCGCACAGCGACGCCGGCACCCGGATCGAACCGTTGGTGTCGGTACCCAGTGAAAGCGGGACCATCCCCGCTGCGACGGCAGCGCCGGAACCACCGGACGAGCCACCGGCCACGCGCGTCGTATCGTGCGGATTGCGTGTCGGGCCGTAGTGGGTGTTCTCGGTGCTGAACCCGTACGCGTATTCGTCCATGTTGAGCGCGCCAACCAGCACCGCACCGGCGCCGCTCAGTCGGCGGATCGCGGCTGCATCGGCCGTGGCCGGCGGACGCTCGCGGTTGATCTTCGATCCGGCCAGCGTGACCATGCCTTCGACATCGAACAGGTTCTTCACGGCATAGGGCACGCCGGCCAGCGGGCCGGGCGACTCGCCGCGGCGCACTGCCGCATCCACTGCCGCGGCCTCGGCAAGCGCACGGGTGCGGGTCACCTCGGTGAACGCATTGACCTCCGGATTGCGGCGGTCGATATGCGCCAGCGCAGCCTCGGTGACTTCGCGGGCGGAGACCCGTCCTTCGCGGACGGCGGCCGCGATGGAGGCAGCGCCCTGCAGGGCGAATGCACCGTCGCCGTTGCCGGTGTCACCGGCCGGAATGGGCCGGGTCATGGCCGGAACACTCCGGCAGCCTCGTCGGTGTCGACCAGTTCGACCGCATTGACCACCTGGGCCACCTGCGCGATGCGTTCAAGGTTGGCGACCACGCCCGCGCGGCACGCAGGGTCGATGGCCAGTCCGATCGCGGACGCAGTCGAATCGACATAGGCCGCCCAGTCGACGGATGCAGGATCGGTCATCTTTGGTGAACTCCCGTGAGGCTTTCACAATACGCGCGCCAGCCGCCGAACGCGGAGATATCGGGGGCACCTTCCAGCGCGGCAGGTTCGCAGACGAAACCCTTGACCGTGCTGCCGTCGGCCAGCGTGACGGTGCCGATCGCCAGCGGCGGAGGCACTTCGGCGACGAAGGCGCCGAAGGCTTCGGTCGTGAGTTCCCAGACCTCGACCACGATCGCGGCCCCCTGCCGCGGACTGCTGCCGGCCGGATCGACGCGCACCAGACCCGGCCGGGGCGGCACGGTCCCGGGCAAGGCATGCAGGCGGTACGACGGCGCGGTCGTGGTCGCCTCCAGGCAACGCGCCGACCGGCTGGTCAACTGGACATTCAACGGCATGCCCGACAGGTGGGCGCCGACCACTGCCAGGCGGACGGTGCCGGGCACGCTGCCGGCAGCCGCAACCGGCGCTGCCGCACCGGTCTTGGCAGGCGCAGGCGGCACCGGCACACCGCAGGCACCGCTGGTGGTGTTCAGTGCGGACTGCACGCGCGCGCCCAGCGCAAGCAGTGCGCGGTCGCGGAAGGCTTCTCCGATGAGCGTGACGCCGGTCGGCATGCCATCGCCGCGCAGCCCGGCCGGTACCGCGACGGCGGCCAGGTCGAGCAGGTTCACGAAGTTCGTGTAGCGGCCAAGCCGGGTGTTGAGCAGCAGCGGCTCGGCCTCCACCTCGGACAACCGGTAGAGGGTCGGTGCCGTGGGCAGCAGCATCACGTCGATCCCCTGCGGTCCCTGCCAGACGCGGCCGCAGGCCACCCGCAGTTCCTGCAGCCGGTACATCGCCTCGAAGGTGTCGGCCGCGCTGAAGTTGCGCGCACCTTCGGTGATCTGCCGGGTCACCGGGTGCAGGGCCTCGGGCTGCGCCTCGATGAACGCGCGGATCGCCGCATACCGCTCGGCGACCCAGGGGCCGCTGTAGAGCAGTGCCGCGACTTCGGCAAACGGCGCGTACGCGAACGGCACCGGCACGGCCCCCATGTCAGCCAGGGCGCCGACGGCGCGCGCGTACGCGGCCGCCGCCTGGGCATCGCCGAAGAATTCCAGGTCAGCGCCGTCGAGCACGCCGAAGCGCAGCCCGCGCGGATCGGCAAGGCCGGTCGTGGCGGCGCCGACAGGGGCCCGGCGCGACCAGGGATCCAGCGGGTCCGGCGTGGCAAGCACATCGAGGACCGCCTGCGCATCCGGGCAGTTGTGCGCGAACACGGCCACGCAGTCGAGCGACCGGCAGGCCGGGACCACGCCGTGGTTGCTGACCAGCCCCCGGGTCGGCTTGAGGCCGACGATGTTGTTGAAGGCGGCCGGCACCCGGCCCGATCCGGCGGTATCCGTACCCAGTGCGAAACTGACCAGCCCGGCCGCTACCGAGACGGCCGATCCGGAACTCGATCCTCCGGGTACGTAGTCGGCGTCGAAGGTGTTGGCCGGGACGCCGTACGGACTGCGCACGCCGACCAGGCCCGTGGCGAACTGGTCGAGGTTGGTCTTGCCGACATGGATCGCGCCCGCATCGAGCAACCGCTGCACGGCGGTCGCCGTCGTGCCGGGCCGATAGGCGAACGCCCTACAGGCGGCCGTCGTCGGCAGCCCTTCGACATCGATGTTGTCCTTCACCGCGAACGGGATGCCGAACAGCGGCAGCCCGCCTGCAGCCCGGGCAGCCGGCGGCATGCGGTCGAGTTCGGCGGCACGCGCACGCAGTGCCGCATCGGTTTCCCGGGTGATCCAGGTCGGATCGTCACCCCGGGCGCGGATCGTGCGCAGGACCTGCTCGACCACGTCGGACGCGCTGACCGCGCCGGAGGCCAGCGCCGCACGCAGGTCGAGCACATCGAGTACAGGTGGGACGGCAGGAATCATCGAATGCAGGGTGCCGGAGACACCGCAGGAGCCAGAAGAGAGGGCGAGCCGAATCACATCGGGACGAACGACAGGTCATGCCGGTGCAATCGCCGTGCCATGCCGGTGCAGGGCCACCTTGCAGCGACCCGTAACCGTCCCGGGCACTTCCGAGGCACCGGAATGCGGCGCGCCCACGGACGCGCGCACCAACATGATGCGCCACTCTTCGTCGATGCACGCGGCCGGGGCAGGCCGCTCCGCCAAGACCAGGGAATCCGCCCCGGCCGAGGATCAGGCCTTGAGTGTTCCCACCATTTCTTCCGGCTTCACCCACTGATCGAACTGCTCCCCGGTCAGGTGGCCGGAGCCGACCGCTGCTTCGCGCAACGTGGTGCCTTCCTTGTGCGCCTTCTTGGCGATGTAGGCTGCCTTGTCGTACCCGATGTGCGGGTTCAGCGCGGTCACCAGCATCAGCGATTCGCGCATCAGCCGGTCGATCACGTCGAGCCGCGGCTCGATGCCGAGCGCGCAATTGTCGTTGAAGCTCACCATGCCGTCCGCCAGCAGACGAACGCTCTGCAGGAAGTTGTGGATCATCATCGGCTTGAAGACGTTCAGCTCGAAGTTGCCCATCGAACCACCGATGTTGATCGCGACGTCGTTGCCCATCACCTGGCAGCAGAGCATGGTCATCGCTTCGGACTGGGTCGGATTGACCTTGCCCGGCATGATCGAGCTTCCCGGCTCGTTCTCGGGAATCGCGATCTCTCCGAGGCCGCTGCGCGGGCCCGACGACAGCCAGCGCACATCGTTGGCGATCTTCATCATCGACGCTGCGATCGTCTTCAGCGCACCGTGCGCGAAGACGATCGCGTCGTTGGCACCCATCGCCTCGAACTTGTTCGGCGCGGTGACGAAGGGATGGCCGGTCAGCCGGGACAGCTCCGCCGCCACGCCGGTGGCGAACTTCGGATGTGCATTCAGGCCGGTGCCGACGGCGGTGCCGCCCAGCGCGAGCTCGCACAGGTGCGGCAGGGTCTGATCCAGGTGCTTCAGGCCCTGGTCGAGCTGGGCGACATAGCCTGAGAACTCCTGGCCCAGCGTCAGCGGCGTCGCGTCCTGCAGATGGGTGCGGCCGATCTTCACGATGTTCATGAACGCCTGCGACTTGCCGGCGAGGGTCTCGCGCAGCTTGCGTACCGCCGGCTTCAACTGCTTCTCGATCGCGATCACCGCCGCCACGCTCATCGCCGTCGGGAACACGTCGTTGGACGACTGTCCACGGTTCACGTCGTCGTTCGGGTGCACCTTGCGCGACTCGCCACGCACGCCACCCATCAGTTCGGAGGCGCGGTTGGCCAGCACCTCGTTCACGTTCATGTTGCTCTGGGTGCCAGACCCCGTCTGCCAGACGGCCAGAGGGAACTCGCGGTCATGGGTACCGGCCAGCACCTCGTCGGCCGCGGCGATGATCGCCTTCGCCTTGTCGGCAGGCAGCTGGCCGAGCTCGGCGTTCACCGCCGCGCAGGCCTTCTTCACCATCGCCAGCGCATGCACCTGGTCGATCGGCATCTTTTCGGACGAGATGCGGAAATTCTCGAGCGAGCGCTGCGTCTGCGCGCCCCACAGTGCCGCGTCGGGCACCCGCATGATGCCCATCGTGTCCTTTTCTTCCCGGAATCCGCTGTTGCTGTCGCTGGTCTTGTCCGCGCTCATCTCTGCTCCCTCCGCCACCCTGTTTGCTAAATGGACAACGCCGGCTTGCCGGCGGCATCGACCACCACCACGGCGGTCATGTTTACGATCCTTCGAACGGTCGAACTGGGCGTGATCACGTGCGCCGGCTTGGCCGCGCCGAGCAGGATCGGGCCGACGGTGATGCCGTCGCCCGCGGCCTGCTTGAGCAGGTTGAACGAGATGTTCGCCGCGTCGATCGACGGCATGATCAGCAGGTTCGCCTCGCCCTTGAGCTGCGAGTTCGGGAACTGCGCCCCCCGGATCGCCTCGGAGATCGCGGCATCGCCATGCATCTCGCCTTCGACCTCGAGGCCCGGCGCCACCTCGCGCAGCCGCACCAGCACTTCACGCATCTTCCGCGACGACGGCGAATCGTGGCTGCCGAAGCTGGAGTGCGAAAGCAGCGCGACCTTGGGCACGATGCCGAAGCGGCGCACCTCCTCCGCAGCCATCGTGGCGATCTCGACCAGCTGGTCGGCGCTCGGATCGTAGTTCACGTAGGTGTCGGCGATGAACAGGGTGCGATTGGGCAGCATCAGCGCATTCATGCCCGCGTAAGTCTTCGCGCCCGGCTTCAGGCCGATCATGCGTTCGATGTAGCGCAGGTGGTGCTGGTAGATGCCCACCGTGCCGCAGAGCATCGCGTCGGCTTCGCCCTGGCGCACCAGCGTGGCGCCGATCAGGGTCGGCCGGCGGCGCATCTCGAGCTTGGCGTACTCGACCGACACGCCATTGCGCTCCATGACCTGGTGGTAGAGCTGCCAGTACTCCCGGTAGCGCGGGTCGCTGTCGGTGTTGACCATCTCGAAGTCGCGGCCTTCCTGGATGCGCAGGCCGAGCCGCTTGATGCGCGTGTTGATCACGTCGGGACGGCCGACCAGGATCGGCCGCGCCAGCTTCTCGTCGACCACGATCTGCACCGCGCGCAGCACCTTCTCTTCCTCGCCCTCGGCATAGACCACGCGCTTGGGCGACCGCTTGGCGGCGCTGAACAACGGCTTCATCACGAAGCCCGACTGGTAGACGAACTGCTTCAGTTCCTGTTCATAGGCGTCCCAGTCGGTCAGCGGACGCGTCGCCACGCCGCTCGCCACCGCCGCCTTCGCCACCGCCGGCGCGATCTTCAGGATCAGCCGCGGATCGAACGGCCGGGGGATCAGGTAATCGGGGCCGAACGAAAGCGAGGAATCGGTGCCGTAGGCCTCGGCGACGATGTCCGACTGCTCGGCCTGCGCCAGTTCGGCGATCGCCCGCACCGCCGCGATCTTCATCTCTTCGTTGATCGTGGTCGCACCGACGTCCAGCGCGCCGCGGAAGATGAACGGGAAGCACAGGACGTTGTTGACCTGGTTCGGGTAGTCGGAGCGGCCGGTGGCGATCACCGCGTCCGGGCGCGCCGCCTTCGCTTCGGCCGGGTGGATCTCCGGGTTGGGGTTGGCCAGCGCGAGGATCAGCGGCCGGTCGGCCATTCGCTTGACCATCTCCGGCTTGAGCACGTCGCCCGCGGACACGCCGAGGAACACGTCCGCGCCGTCGATCACCTCGCCCAGCGTGCGGGCGGCGGTGTCGATCGCGTAGATTTCCTTGTCCGGATCCATCAGCTTGGTGCGGCCCTTGTAGACCACGCCTTCGATGTCCGTGACCGTGATGTTCCTGCGCGGCAGGCCCATGTTGACCAGCAGGTCCAGGCAGGCGAGCGCCGCGGCACCTGCGCCGGACACCACCAGGCGGACCTTGTCCATGTCCTTGCCGACCACCTTCAGGCCGTTGAGGATCGCGGCACCGACGATGATCGCCGTCCCGTGCTGGTCATCGTGGAACACCGGTATCTTCATCCGCTCGCGCAGCTTGCGCTCGACGTAGAAGCATTCCGGCGCCTTGATGTCCTCGAGGTTGATGCCGCCGAACGTCGGCTCGAGGGCCGCGATGACATCGACCAGCTTCTGCGGATCGCGCTCGTCGATCTCGATGTCGAAGACGTCGATGCCGGCGAATTTCTTGAACAGTACCGCCTTGCCTTCCATCACCGGCTTGGCGGCCAGCGGCCCGATCGCACCCAGGCCCAGCACCGCGGTGCCATTGGTGATCACCGCGACCAGGTTGCCGCGGCTGGTCATGTTGCGTGCCTCGGCGGGATCGGCAGCGATCAGTTCGCACGCCGCGGCAACGCCGGGGGTGTAGGCCAGTGCGAGGTCGCGCTGGTTGGTGAGCCCCTTGGTCGGCGTGACCGAGATCTTCCCGGGACGCGGAAAGCGATGGTAATCGAGCGCGGCGGCGCGGATTTCCTGGTCGGGCGGCATGCAGTGCGCTCCTTCGGGTCAGCAGGGGTTCCGGGGCATGCAGACAAGGCCTGCAGGCAGGTGCAGGGCAGGACCCGCGCTTCGGGGGATTTCGCGCGCATCCGGCACGCGACCGGTTCCCGGCTCGCGGCACCTGCACGCTGCTGTCCGCCCCGGCTTCAAGGCGAAAAGCCCATGAGTATACCGACGGGCGACACCGGCCGCGAGGCCGCGATCACTGCCGACCGCGCACGCCGCGACGCCGCCATGCCAGGGATCGCGCGCGGACGATGGAGGGGCCGGGCATTGCTATGCTGGAGGCCGACGACGCAACCGCATGGAGCATCCAGCATGGCCTGCCGCCCCCCTTCCCCGCACCCCGCCCCGCCGACCGCGCGCAGTGGCGCACGTGGGCTGAGCCTCGCCCTGCTCGCTGCGGCGCTGCTGGCCCCCTTGCCTTGGCACAGTCCGGGCCGGGCTGCGGAATCGGAGGCGGAGGTCGTGCGCAGCGAGCGGGGCCCGGTCCGCGTATCCACCCTCACGTCCGGACTCGATTTCCCGTGGAGCCTCGCCTTCCTGCCGGATGGCAGGATGCTGGTGACCGAGCGCCCGGGACGGCTGCGGATCCTGGGCAAGGACGGTGCGCTCGAGCCGCGTCCGGTGGACGGGCTGCCCAAGGTAGCGGTCGTGGGACAGGGCGGTCTGCTCGACGTCGTTCTGCACCCGGCGTTCGCGACCAATCGCTGGGTATACCTCTCCTTCGCCAGCGGGGATGCGGACGGCGTGGGCACCGAGGTCGTGCGCGGGCGCCTGGTCGAGCAGCCCGGACGGGCCCGGCTGGAGGACGTGCAGAGCCTGTTCCGGATGGCACCCCGGTCGACGCGCGGCCAGCATTTCGGCTCCCGGCTCGCGTTCGATGCAAGGGGCTTCCTCTACATCACGCTCGGCGACCGCGGCGAGATGCAGCGCGCGCAGCGACTGGACGACCACGCAGGCTCGGTGATCCGGTTGCACGACGACGGGCGCGTCCCGGCCGACAACCCCTTCGTGCGCACCCCCGGTGCGAAGCCGGAGAAGTTCACGCTCGGCAACCGCAACATCCAGGGCGCGGCGATCCATCCGGTCACCGGCGAGCTCTGGACGCATGAACACGGACCGCAGGGCGGCGACGAGGTGAACGTGATCCGCGCCGGCCGGAACTACGGCTGGCCGGTGATCACCCATGGCGTGAACTACGGCATCGGCACGCGCATCGGCGAAGGCACGGCCAGGGCGGGGATGGAGCAGCCGCTGGCACGCTGGACCCCGTCCATCGCGCCGTCAGGCATGGCCTTCTACACGGGCACCGCCTTCCCCGCCTGGAAGGGCAACCTGCTGGTCGGCGCGCTTCGCGGACAGGCCCTGCACCGGCTCGAACTCGATGGCGAGAAGGTGGTGCACGAGGAACGGCTGCTGCAGGGACAGGCACGGATCCGCGACGTGCGCGTCGGGCCCGACGGCCTGGTCTACCTGCTCACCGACGAGCGCAACGGCCGGTTGCTGCGGCTGGACCCTCCGCCACGCTGATGGCGGTGGCGCGTCGCCGGCGGCCGTCCGGAGCCGTTCAGCCGCGCGCCTTCCAGGCCTCGGGCGTGAGCGTCTGCATCGACAGCGCGTGGATCTCTTCGCGCATGCGGTCGCCGAGCGCCTTGTAGACGACCTGGTGCTGCTGCACCTTGTTCTTGCCGGCGAACAGTGCACTGACGATCACCGCCTCGAAATGCGCGCCATCGCCGGTGACTTCGACGAACTCGCAGGGCATGCCCTGCTCGATGTACTGCCGGACCTGCTCGGGTGTGACCATGGGGGTGTCTCCTGTCAGAACGGCTGGCGCCCGTCTTCACCGGCCATCTCGTATCGCTGCCACGGAGCGGACGGGCTGGCGCGGCACATGCCATAGCGGAACGGGACCGTGGTGCGGCCCGGCACCGAGAAACGCAGGTCCTGGAACCAGGCGCACTGTTCGCCGGTCGTGCGCTGGATCGCGTACAGCGCGGGCAGCGCATAGAACCAGCGCATCACCGCGAACTCCGGCTGGTCCCAGGCTGCCTGGGCGATCGCGCGTGCGTCCTCGTCGAGCCCGAAGCGGCTCGCGGGAGACCATGCGGCCTGCGCGACCGGACGATAGGCGGCGTCCAGCCTTCGGATGAACCCGGCGTCCTCGCCGGCCACCAGCGGTTCGGTGCGGCGCAGGTTGACCTGCGCGAGTTCGTAGCTTTCGCCGTGTTCGACGACCACCATCCAGTTGAACGGCGACACCGGCCGGGGCACCGCGGTCACCTTCGCATCCGACCAGCCGTTGGCCGCCGCACGCGCGAGGCCTGCCTCGAGCGCCCGGTCGTGCTGCACCGAGGAAAACACGACATGGCCGCAGAGCAGCGCCAGGCTCGCCAGGGCCGGCAGGCGCCAGCGCGGCAGGAGGACGGTCGCGACGACCCCGGCGAGCGCGATCCCGCTGAACCAGAGGTCGATGATGAACGTGGTCGACAGCGCGAACCGCCGGTCGCTCAGCGGTTCGAGCAGCATGGTGCCGAAGGGGGTGATCAGGTCGCCCGCGACATGGACGGCGAGCGCAGCCGCACAGACGATGAAGAACGGCTTCACGTACTCGCGCCGCCGGCCGAATCCCGCGCACAGCCAGGCGAGCAGCCCCGCCCACACCGGCAGCATGATCAGCGAATGGGTGAGCCCGCGGTGGCCGACGAGATAGGCGACCGGGGACAACAGCCCGAGCAGGCTGTCGATGTCCGGGAAGGCACCCGCGAGGAAGCCGACCACGAGGCAGGCCGAGAGACCGGGTCCGACCGGGGCGTCGAGGCCGCGCGAAACCACGGCCGGGGCCACCACGCGGGCGGCAAGCACCCCGGTCAATGCATGCGTCAGCGTATCCAGATATACCTCGAGCAGGTCAGTCCCACCGGTCGTCCCTGACCTGCACCACGCCTTGTTCGACCCGCACCGGCAGGCAGGCCGTCGGCTCGTAGGCAGGCGCCGTCAGGGCGGCCCCGGTACGCACGCAGAAGCGGGCTCCGTGGCGCGGGCAGACGACCTGGTCACCCTCGACCACCCCGCCCGCCAGCCGTCCACCGTCATGGGTGCAGACGTCCTCGATCGCGAAGAAGGTGCCGTCGATGTTGAACACCGCGACGGCGGTGCCGTCGATATCGACCGTGCGGTACGCGCCGGGTTCGATCCCGGCAGCGGGGGCGACCGGGATCCAGCCGGACGATCCTTCAGACTGCGACAACTTCGAGCTCCGGTTCGATCGTGCGCACGATGTTCTCGATCGCGGACAGCGTGCCCGACGTGGAACTCGGGCAGCTGCCGCACGCGCCCTGGTAATGCACGGTGAGCTGGGTATCGGTGAGGTCGATCACCTCGAGGTTGCCGCCATCGTTCTGCAGGTACGGACGGATCTGGTCGTCGAGCAGTGCGTTGATCCGGTCCAGCCGCTCGAGCGTCGCCGCATCCATGTCGGTGCGCGCGACGGCTGCGGCAGCGACCATGTGCTCGGTGGCGGCATCGGCCGCCGCAGCCTCGCGGATCGGCACCGCGAGCTCACGGAGCAGTTCGTCCCACGGCGCCAGCCCGTCCTGGGTGACCGTGATCCAGTGGTCCACGTAGTACACGTTGGTCACGTGCTCGATGTCGAACAGCGCGGCGGCGAGCGGATCGCCTCCAGCCGCGCCCGCGTTGTCGAACGAACGTGCGATGCCCCAGGTCAGCGGCTCTTTCAGCACGAACTTCCGGGCATTGGGATTGGGCGTGTACTCGACTTCAGCGATCTTGGGCATTGGACGGGCGGCGTGGCTGGGATCGGGCGGGTCGGAAGGCTTCGGAAGGCGTCGGGGGCGTGGGATGGCAGGGCCAGGCGGCAGGCGTCGAGGATCGACGTCAGGCCCCATCGCCCTCGGTGGAGGCGACCGCGTCGTTGTTCAGCGCGGCGTGCAGCGTGTGCCACGGGAGGATGGCGCACTTGACGCGCGAGGGCAGGTCCTTCACGCCGGCGAACACCTTGAGCCGGCCGAGCATGTGCGGGTCGCGGTCCGGATCGAGCTTGCCGGTGGCCATGTCGCGGAACTGCTGGACCATCGACTCGGCATCGCCCACCGACTTCCCCTTGACCGCAGTGGTCATCATCGACGCCGACGCCTTGCAGATCGCACAGCCGTCACCCTCGAAGCCGACTGCATCGACCGTGTTGCCCTCGCCCACCGACAGCGTCAGCACGATATGGTCGCCGCAGAGCGGGTTGTGCCCTTCCGCACGATGGTTGGCCCCTGCCAGCGCGCCCCAGTTGCGGGGCTTGCGATTGTGGTCGAGGATCACTTCCTGGTACAGCTGGTTCGACGCGGACATGCGGGCTGGCCTGTTTCAATCGACGCCGAACACGGTCTTCGCGCGCTGCAGCGATGCAACCAGCGCGTCGACTTCGGCGAAGGTATTGTAGAAGGCAAACGACGCGCGTGCCGTGGCGGGTATGCGGTACCGGGTCATCACCGGTTGCGCGCAATGGTGCCCGGTGCGGATGGCCACGCCGTCCTCGTTCAGCAGGGTGCCGAGGTCGTGCGGGTGGATGCCTTCCATCACCATCGACAGCACCGCCGCCTTGCGTTCGGCGGTGCCGATGATGCGGATGCCGCGGATCGTCGACACGCCTTCGGTGGCGTAGGCGAGCAGGTCGTGCTCGCGGCGCGCAATGGTTTCGATGCCGATGCCGCGCAGGTAGTCGAGCGCCTCGCCCAGGGCGATCGCCGCCATGATCGGCGGCGTGCCGGCCTCGAACTTGAACGGCAGCACGTTGTAGGTGGTCTTCTCGAAGCTCACCGAGGCGATCATGTCGCCACCGCCCTTGAACGGCTGCATCTTCTCGAGCCATTCGGCCCGCCCGTAGAGCACGCCGATGCCGGTCGGGCCGCACATCTTGTGGCCGGAGAACACGTAGAAGTCGCAACCCAGCGCCTGGACGTCGACCGGGATGTGCGGCGCGGCCTGCGCGCCATCGACCAGCACCGGGATGCCGGTCGCGTGCGCCGCCTCGATGTAGTCGCGCACCGGCACCACCGTGCCCAGCGCGTTGGAGACATGGGTGATCGCGACCATCTTCACCTTCGGCCCGAGCAGGGCCCGGTAGGCGTCGAAGGAAAGCTCTCCGGCGTCGTTGACCGGGATCACCTTGAGGGTGGCGCCGCGTTCCTCGCACAGCATCTGCCACGGGACGATGTTGGCGTGGTGCTCGATCGCCGACACCACGATCTCGTCGCCGGCACCGATGAACTTGCGCCCGTAACCGTGCATCACGAGGTTGATGCCGTCGGTGGTGCCGCTGGTGAAGATCACCTCGCGCTCGGAGGGCGCGTTGATGAACGACTGCACCTTGAGGCGCGCCGCCTCGTACTGCGCGGTGGCGGTCTCGGACAGGTAGTGCACCGCGCGGTGGATGTTCGAGTGCTCGCGCGTCTGGTAGTGCACGATGCGGTCGATCACCTGCTGCGGCATCTGGGCGCTGGCCGCGTTGTCGAGATACACCAGCGGCTTGTCGCCGACCCGCATCGAAAGGATCGGGAAATCCGCACGCACCCGGTCGATGTCGAAGCCGGCGGTCGCGTCCTGCATGTCCATGGGTTTCACAGTCCGCTCCTTGCCATCACCTGCGCAGCCAGCCGGGCCACCAGCGACCGGACCGGGATGCGCTCGATCACCTCCGCCGCGAAGGCATAGGTGAGAAGGCAGGCCGCGGCTCGCCAGGTAGAACAGTTCGTCGCCGTCGAGCTGGCCGACGGTGGCGCCATGCGCGGCCTTGACGTCGTCGGCGAAGATCTCGAGCTGCGGCTTGGCGTTGATCTGCGCCTTCGGCGACAGCAGCAGCCCGCGGCTCTGCTGTGCGGAATCGGTGCGCTGCGCATCCGGACGCACCAGGATGCGTCCGTTGAACACCGCATGCGCCGCGCCGTCGCAGACGCACTTGTGCAGCTGGCGGCTGCTGCCCTGCGGCTTCGCATGGTCGAGCAGCGTGTGCGTGTCGGAATGCTGCCGCGCTTCGATCAGCGCGAGCCCGTCGAGGTGGGCCTGGGCCCCTTCCCCATCCAGCGTGACGGCGAGGTCGAGCCGCGACAACCGGGCGCCGATGTTCAGGCTGACCGATGCATAGCGCCCGTCGCGCGCGACCGACACCGCGCAGCGCCCGACATGGAAGCTCGCCTTGTTCTCGCGCTGCAGCCGGACATGGCGCAGCGATGCGTTGGCCTCGACCACGCATTCGGCCACCGCATTGGCGAACACGATGGACTCGCCGAGGGACGCATGCTCTTCGACCAGGGTGAGCTCGCTGCCGGCCCCGGCCACCACGAGCACGCGCGGATGCACGGCCACGGGCGCGGCATGGCCGGTGGACAGGAACAGGAGATGGATCGCACCCGGCACGACGACGCCCGGATCGCAGACCACTGCAGCACCATCGGCCAGGCGGGCCGTGTTCTGCGCGCTGAAGAAGTCGGACTCGAAGGCGGCATGGCGTGCGAGGTGCGAACGCACCGCGGCGGCATCGGCGCCAAGGGTACCGTCCGCGCCGGCCGCGAACAGCACGGAGAGCGGGAACAGGCGGACCCCGGCCGGCATGCCAGCGGTCGCCGACAGGTCGGGCGCATACACGCCGTCGACGAACACCAGCCGCGCATCGGCGGCCTCCTCGATCACCAGTGGCGCGAGCGCAGCGCGATCGGGCGCGTCAGCGGCGGGCGCGTCGACCAGGTAGGACTGCTTCGTGATCTGGGCGATGTCGGTGAAGCGCCAGGCTTCATCGCGCAGGGTCGGCGCCGGCAGGCGCCCCGCCGCCGCGCGCGCCGCGTCGACCACCTCGGAGAGCCAGGCGGCCCCGGCCGCCGGCGGCAGCGCGGTCGTGCCCAGCGCGGGAAACGGAATGCCAGGGGATGCCGTCATCGCATCCACCCTCAGGCCGCCTGGCGGGCGCCGGTCACCCAGTCGTAGCCGCGGCTCTCGAGTTCCAGCGCCAGCGACCGGTCTCCGCTCTTCAGGATGCGGCCATCGGCCATCACGTGCACATGGTCGGGCACGATGTAGTTCAGCAGCCGCTGGTAGTGGGTGATCATGACGATCGCGCGGCCGGGACCGGCCAGCGCGTTCACGCCGCCCGCGACGATGCGCAATGCGTCGATGTCCAGGCCGGAATCGGTCTCGTCCAGGATGGCAAGCTTCGGCTCGAGGATCGCCATCTGCAGGATCTCGTTGCGCTTCTTCTCGCCGCCGGAAAAGCCGTCATTGACGCTGCGGTCGAGGAAGCTCGGATCCATCTCGACCAGCTTCGCCTTCTCGCGCACCAGGTCGTCGAACTCGAGCGGATCGAGCTCGTCGCGACCTTCCTCGATCGCCTTCGCGTTGTAGGCCAGGCGCAGGAAGGCGCTGTTGGTGACGCCGGGGATCTCGACCGGGTACTGGAACGCGAGGAACACGCCGGCGCGCGCGCGCGCGTCGGCCTCGAGCTCGAACAGGTTGCGTCCCTCGAACAGCACCTCGCCGCCGGTGACTTCGTAGGCGGGGTGGCCGGCCAGTACCTTGGAGAAGGTGCTCTTTCCGGAGCCGTTCGGCCCCATGATCGCGTGCACTTCGCCGGCACGCACGGTGAGGTCGAGCCCCTTCAGGATGGGCACGCCGTTGACCGTCGCATGGAGGTTGCGGACTTCGAGCAGTGTCGCTGCGTTGTTGTCGATCATCCTACCGATCCTTCGAGCTTGAGGCCCAGCAGCTTGGTCGCCTCGACGGCGAACTCCATGGGGAGGTGGATGAACACGTCGCGGCAGAAGCCGTTGATGATCATCGAGATCGCCTGCTCGGCGTCGACCCCGCGCTGGGCGAAATAGAAGAGCTGTTCCTCGCCGATCTTCGAGGTCGTGGCCTCGTGCTCGACGATGCTGGCCGGGTTCTGCACCGTGAGGTACGGGAAGGTGTTGGCCGAGCACCGGTCGCCGATCAGCATGGAATCGCATTGCGAATAGTTGCGTGCGCCGTCGGCGGACGCACCGATCTTCACCAGGCCGCGGTAGCTGTTGCTCGAGCGGCCGGCCGAGATGCCCTTGGAGACGATCTTGCTGCGGGTGTTCTTCCCGACGTGGATCATCTTGGTGCCGGTGTCGGCCTGCTGCATGTGGTTGGTCAGCGCCACCGAATAGAACTCGCCCGACGAACCCTCGCCCAGCAGCACGCAGCTCGGGTACTTCCAGGTGATCGCCGAACCGGTCTCGACCTGCGTCCAGGAAATCTTGGAATTGCGCCCCTGGCACAGGCCGCGCTTGGTGACGAAGTTGTAGATGCCGCCGACGCCGTTCTCGTCGCCCGCGTACCAGTTCTGCACGGTCGAATACTTGATGTCCGCGTCGTCGAGCGCGACCAGCTCGACCACCGCGGCATGCAGCTGGTTGGTGTCGAACTTCGGCGCGGTGCAACCTTCGAGGTAGCTCACCGAGGCGCCTTCCTCGGCGACGATCAGCGTGCGTTCGAACTGGCCTGAATCCTGGGTGTTGATCCGGAAATAGGTCGACAGGTCCATCGGGCACTTCACGCCCTTCGGGATGAACACGAACGAGCCGTCGGTGAACACCGCCGAGTTGAGCGCCGCGTAGAAGTTGTCGGACGTCGGCACCACGCTGCCCATGTACTTCCGGATCAGCTCCGGATGGTCGTGCACCGCTTCCGAGATCGAGCAGAAGATGATGCCGACTTCGGCCAGCTTCGCCTTGTAGGTGGTCGCAACCGACACCGAATCGAAGATCACGTCGACCGCCACGCCGGCCAGCGCGGCACGCTCGTTCATCGGCACGCCGAGTTTCTCGAACGTGCGCAGCAGTTCAGGGTCGACCTCGTCCATCGAGGCCAGCTTCTTCTTCGGCTTCGGCGCCGAGTAGTAGATGATGTCCTGGTAGTCGATCGGCGGATGCGACACGTTCTGCCAGGTCGGCTCGACCATCGTCAGCCAGTGCCGGTAGGCATCCAGGCGGAACTGCAGCAGCCAGTCGGGCTCGCCCTTCTTCGCCGAGATCATCCGGATCACGTCCTCGGACAGGCCGCGCGGCGCGGTCTCCGATTCGATGTCGGTGACGAAGCCGTGCTTGTACGGCTGGCTGACGAGTTGCTGCAGGACTGCGCTCATCTGTTGCTCCGCGGTCGTTGGTGCCGGGCCGTTCCGGACGATGCTGCCGCCGGGGACAAGGTCGGTGACGGCGCGCTAAGGCTATACCCTAGTGGAACAGTCGGGATTATCTTATTGTTGACAAATTCGGTCAAGAATACCGGGCGTGTCCGGGCTACACGTTGAACGATTCCCCGCAGCCGCACTCGCTCTTCGCATTCGGATTCTCGAAGCGGAAGCTTTCGTTGAGGCCCTTGCGGACGAAGTCGACCGAAGTGCCGTCCAGGAACGGCAGGTTGCGGCGCTCGATCAGGACCTGGGTGTCGTGCGAGACGAACTGTTCGTCGTCGGGGCCGACCTCCTTCGCGATGTCGAAGGTGTAGGCCAGGCCGGAACAGCCGACCTTCTTCACGCCCAGCTTCAGGCCGATGCCGCCCGCCTTCTCGACCTGCTTGCGGATGTGCCTTGCGGCATTTTCGGTGAGGGTGATTGCCATGTCGATTCCTCCGTTGTGCGCGGGCGCTCAGACGGCCATCGCCGTGAGCTGCCGCAACCGGTTCGCGGTCGTCGCGACCGCCGCGGCGAAGTCGAGTACCTGCCGGCGATCGTTGGTCGGCCCGAGGCTGACCCGGACCGAACCGCGCGCCAGCTCGGGTTCGATGCCCATCGCCAGCAGCGTCGCCGACGGTTCGGTGCTCTTGCTGGAACAGGCCGCACCGCTGGCCACGCAGAAACCGAGCCGGTCGAGCTCGATCACCAGGGTTTCGCCATCGATGCCGTCAATCGCGAAATAGGTGGTGTTGGGGATGCGCGCCGCGGTACGCCCGAAGATCGTTGCACCCGCCAAGGCAAGCCGCTCGTCGAGTTCGTCACGCAATGCGCTGCAGTGCGCGGCAAACGCGTCCAGCCGCTGCACTGCGAGTTCGCAGGCCGCGCCGAATCCGACGATCGCCGGCACGTTCTCGGTACCCGAACGCATGCCGGATTCATGCCCGCCGCCATGCAGCAACGGCTTCAGTTCGATGCGCTTGTCGAGCACCAGCGCGCCGGCGCCCTTGGGGCCGCCCAGCTTGTGCGCCGACACGGTGAGGCCGTGCACGCCGAGCGCCGCGAAGTCGACCGGCACCTTGCCCAGCGCCTGCACCGCATCGCTGTGCATCCAGGCACGCGCCACCCGCGCCCGCGCGGCAATCGCCGCGACTGGCTGCAGCACGCCGGTCTCGTTGTTGGCGAGCATTGTCGACACGATTCCGGTGGGCACCGACAGCGCAGCCTCGAGGTCGTCGAGGTCGGCCACGCCGTCCGCGCCGACCGCCAGCCGGCGCAGCGTCCATCCGGCGCGCACCAGGTCCTTCGCCGGCACCGCCACGCAGGGATGGTCGATCGCGCTGACCACCACCTGCTGCGGCTTGAGCATCGCCGCCGCGCCCTTCACGAACAGGTTGTTCGCCTCGGTACCGCCGCTGGTGAACACCACCTGCGAAGGCTGCGCACCGACCGCGGCCGCCACCTGTTCGCGCGCACGGTCGACGGCGCGCCGGGCGATCGTGCCCAGTTCATGCCGGCTCGACGCATTGCCGTGCTGCGCGCGCAGGAACGGCAGCATCGCGTCCAGCACCGCCTCGTCGATCGGCGTGGTCGCGTTGTGGTCGAGATAGACCGGGGCGTTCACGACAGTCCGACCACCGCACCGAGGTCGCGCGCCAGCGATTCACGGCGCTCGCGCAGCTTGATCACGTGGGTGTCGTTCGCGCGTTCGCGCTGGGCATCGACCAGCTGCTTCAGGCTGATGCCGCGAAGGTAGTCGAAGATATGGGAATTGAGGCTGGCCCACAGGTCGTGGGTCAGGCATTTCTGTTCGTCATGGCAGTTTTCGCGGCCACCGCACTGGGTGGCGTCGATCGGTTCGTCCACCGCCAGGATGATGTCGGCAACCGACATGTCGTCGAGCGCGCGGGTGAGCTTGTAGCCACCGCCCGGGCCCCGGACGCTGTCCACCAGCTGGTGGCGCCGCAGCTTGCCGAACAACTGTTCGAGGTACGACAACGAGATGCGCTGGCGGTTGCTGATCTCGGCGAGCGTGACCGGCTGGCCGCCGTAGCGCAGGCCGAGGTCGATCATCGCAGTCACCGCGAACCGTCCTTTAGTCGTCAATCTCATGCCGGCCTCCGCCATCGGGATCAGGGTTGACCACCGGGTAATGGTACTTAAACCCGATCAATTTGGTCAACTATAGGCGTTGTCCAGCCTTTCAAGCGTCACGCGCCGGTCGGCGGCCGATTCCGCAGCGCGTCAGGAGGATCGGCGGCGGCTGCCGGGCGGCCCGCACAGCGCCTCGGCCGCCGCCAGCACGCCGCGCAGGATGCTCACCTCCTCCTGCTCCAGGCGCGACTTCCGGGCCAGGCGGGCGATGCGCTCCATCAGGCGGCTCGGCCGGTCCGGCACCAGGAAATCCAGCGCCACCAGCGTCCGTTCGGCATGGGCGAGCAACTGCTCGACCTGCTGGTGCGTGGCCAGCGGTGAGTCGAGTGCATCGCCCGGCAGCACGCCGGTGCCCTGCCCGTCCGCGGCGATCGCGGCCATCCGCAGTTCGTAGCACAGCACCTGCACGGCCGCGCCCAGGTTCAGCGATGCATAGGTGCCGCCGGTCGGGATCCGGGCGAGGAAGTCGCAACGATTGACCTCCGCCCGCCCCAGCCCGTTGGTCTCGTTGCCGAACACCAGCGCGACCTCGCCATGGGCCGCCAGTTCGATCAGACGCGGCATCAGTTCGCGCGGCGGCATGGACACTGGCGCGTGCTCTCGCGGCCGGGCCGCGACCGCCACCACGGCCACGCAGCCCGCCGCGGCCGCATCGAGGTCCGGGTGCAGCTCGATCGCGTCGATCAGCTCGCGCGCGCCGGACGCCCGCCGGTAGGCCTCGTCGTCCGGAAACCGCTCAGGCTTGACCAGCGACAGGCGGGACAGGCCCATGGTCATCATCGCGCGCGCCGCCGCGCCGATGTTGCCCGGGTGGCGGGGCGAATGCAGCACGACGCGCACCCGTGACAGGCGTTCCAGAGGTGGGGGCGAGGGAACGGACGTCAAGGGTGCTAGACTCCGGCGCCTTCGTAACCCCGCACGGCACCACCCGCCCGAACCGTCAGGACCCAGAGCCCGATGGCTCCGCGGACTCCGCGCACCGAAAGCCCGACATGCTGCATCCGATGCTCAATACAGCGGTCAAGGCCGCCCGCCGCGCCGGCACGGTCATCAACCGCGCCTCGCAGAACCTCGACGTGCTCACCGTGCGCAGCAAGTCGCCGAACGACTTCGTCTCCGAGGTCGACCGCGACGCGGAGGCGGCGATCATCGACGTGATCCGGAAGGCGTACCCGGACCATGCGATCCTGGCGGAAGAGAGCGGAAGTTCGGGGCAAGGCGAATACGAGTGGGTGATCGATCCGCTGGACGGTACCACCAATTTCCTGCACGGCATGCCGCACTACGCCGTATCGATCGCGCTGCGCCAGAGAGGCGTGCTGATGCACGGCGTGATCTACGACCCGGTCCGCAATGAACTGTTCACCGCATCGCGCGGCGCCGGTGCCTTCCTGAACGACCGGCGCATCCGGGTCAGCCGCCGCACGCAGATGGCCGACTCGCTGATCGGCACCGGCTTCCCGTTCCGGGAACTGTCCGACGTCGACGGCTACCTCGGCATGCTCAAGGCGGTGATGCCGAAATGCGCCGGCATCCGTCGCGCCGGCGCCGCCTCGCTCGACCTCGCCTATGTCGCGGCGGGCCGCTTCGACGCGTTCTGGGAATTCGGGCTGGCACCGTGGGACATCGCCGCCGGCGCACTGATGGTGGCGGAGTCCGGCGGCCTCATCGGCGACGCCAGCGGTGAAGCCGGCTACATGGATTCGGGCGCGGTGGTCGCGGGTACGCCGAAGGTGTTCGCGCAGTTGCTGGGCACCCTGGCGCCGCACCTTCCTGCGCGCTACCGCCCGGCGCGCACGAAGGAAGCCATGCCCGCCAGCCCGCCCGCCGAGGGCTGAAAGGCCGGTCGTTCAGCGCCGGTTGATCGCGTACCGTCCCGGTCCCAGCAGGGCCACCGCCACGGCGGTGAACAGGAAGAACGCCTGCAGTTCGATCGCCCAGCCACCGGTACGGCTGAGGCTGGCGAGATCGCCCATGTGCGCCAGGCCGATCGCGAACAGCATGTTCACCGCGATCAGCGCCGCGCCGGTGCGGGCATGGAAGCCGAAGATCAGCAGCAGCGGTGCCAGCACCTCGCCGACGTAGACACCGTAGGCGATGAACCCGGGCAGGCCGTTGCCTTCGAGCATGCCCTCGATGCCGGAGACACCGGTACGCAACTTCGCGATGCCGTGCAGCAGCATCAGCAGGCCCAGGGTCAGGCGCAGCACCAGCTTTCCGGCATCGTCACTCATCAGGGGGGCTTTCCTCATCCAAAGGGCCCCCATTGTTCCACGCCGGTCAGACCTGCACCCTCGACAGGGTTTCGTTCAGGCCGGAGGCCACTGCAGCCAGGGCTTGCGAAGACCCTGCGATCGCGCGTACGGCTTCGGCGCTGCTCTCCGACATGCGCGCGATCTGTTCGACATTGCGCGCGATCTCGTTGGCTGCGCTCGACTGCTCGCGCGTGGCCAGTTCGATGCCGTCGATCAGGCGCAGGCTGTTCACGGCAGAGGCCTTGATGCCTTCCAGCGCCTGCTCGGTCGCCACCACCTGCGCGACGCTGACCCGTACCTGGGCGTCTCCGGCCTTGATGCCGTCCAGGGCGGCATGCGTTTCCGTATTCAACGCATCGATGATGCCGGTGATCTCGGCCGTCGACTGGTTGGTCCGCTCGGACAGCTTGCGCACCTCGTCGGCGACCACCGCGAAGCCGCGGCCCTGTTCGCCGGCACGCGCCGCCTCGATCGCCGCATTCAGCGCAAGCAGGTTCGTCTGGCTGGCGATGTCCGAGATCACCGCGACGATCTTGCCGATGTGCCCGGCCGATTCGGACAGGCGGCCGACGGTGGTCGTGGTGTGCTCCACGGTATCGGCCAGCGCGCGTATGTCGTGGGCGGCGCGGCGAGACATGTCGATGCCCTGCTGTGCATCGGCGGCACTGGCGCGCGCGGCCTGGGCGGCCTCCTGGACGTTGTTGGCGACTTCGCCGATGGCGACGGTCACCTGCTCGACGGCGGCCGCGGTCGACGCCGATGCGTCGCTCACGGCGCTCGCCTCGCGGGCCACGCTGCCACTCGCCGTCGCGACCGAGCGCGACTGGCCGCCGGTCTCGCCGGCCGCCTGCTGCACGTTGATCAGGATCGCCTGCAGGTTGGCCATCATCGCGTTGTACGCATCGGCCATCCGGCCCACCTCGTCGCGGCGCGGCAGGCGCACGACGCGGCGCAGGTCGCCATCGCGCTGGGTCGCCGACATCGCTTCATGCAGCCGGCCGAGGTCGCGCAGCAGCCCGCCGACCACGCCGAGCCCGAGATAGCCGAACAGCAGCATGGCCACCGCAAAGGCGACCGACAGCTCGACCAGCAATGCCGATGGCAGGCCACCTTCCAGGCCCGACAGGGCGACGAGGCTGCGCACGAACATGAACAGCATCAGCAGCACGCCGACGGCCGAGCACGCCGCGCAGGCGCGTGCCCAGCCCCATGCCGCCGATCGCGCCCAAGGTGCCCTTCCGCACGAGGCGCCCCTTTTCCACGGCCAGCGGCGCGCCGGCGTTCAGCCGCCGGTAGCCGTCGGCCACGCGGTCGACGATCTCGCGCGGTGCCTTGCGCCGGACCGATTCATAGCCGACCACCCTGCCGTTCTCGCGCAGCGGCGAGGTGAACGCATGGACCCAGTAGTAGCCGCCGTCCTTGCGCCGGTTCTTGATGTAGCCCGACCAGGGCTCGCCCGCCTTCAGGCAGCGCCAGAGGTCGCCGAAGGCTTCCCTGGGCATGTCCGGGTGGCGCACGATGTTGTGCGGATGTCCGATCAGCTCCTCGCGGCTGAAGCCCGAAAGTTCGACGAACAGGTCGTTGGCGGCGACGATGTTGCCGTCGGGGTCGGTCCGGCTGTAGATGAAGCGGCCATCGGGCACCGGCGTTTCGATGTCGGTGACATGCGGGTTGTTGCGCGATGAAGCCATTGCAACCTCTGCTCGGGTGCCCGGCATCGAGCCGGGTGCCGGCGGGTCGGTCCCATGGATCGTTTCCATGGCGTGCCCATTCCGGCTTCAGGATCTTTCGCCACGTCCGGCGATCACGATTCGTTGGGTGACCGGGACGCGCCCCTCCGGACCACGCGGGCCCACCTGTTCTATCGGCAGGCGCGGGGCGGGCTTTAGGCGCCCCGGGCGGGCCGGCGACTGCGCGCGGCCTCGATTGAAGTCCAGCATGCCCGCGCCCGCGTCCCCGTGCCTATGCCGCGTGTCGCGGCGGCCAGAACGCAGCAGCTCGGCACAAAACGGGCGTGGTATCCCGTGGACTACACACCAGCGACGACGAACCCGAATTGCCACACTGGCAGCCGACCGAACTGACGACGGATTCACGGTTTTGGCCTCACGGCGGTCATCCTCGCGGCTCAATGAACCCGCAGCACCTCGAACTGCTGTCGGACCAGGGCGACCTGTATCGACACCTCATCACCCTCGCATTTGCCCAGCAGGACCCTGCCCAAAGGGGTTTCGCTGCTGATGACCTGAACGAACTGAGCGCCGCTGCCCAATTTCATGCTGCCACCGTCCGGGCCGAGAAAGAGTTGTTGCTGCTTGTCGTCGGAATCGACCAGGCAGACCAGCGCGCCGAGTTGGATACCTTTGCTGGCGTCGTAGGGGTTCGGGCGGAATTGGCGCCAACGGACCATCGCCTGGCGAATGGCTTCGGCGCGACGAGCTTGGCCGGTGGCCAGGTAGGCTGCTTCGAGCCCCAGGGTGTCGTACTTGTTTTCGGCGATGTTCTCTTCGTGAGTCGCCGTTTCATGGGCCGCCCGCACGGCCTGTTCGGCTTGCAGCAGATCTTCAGCGAGCCGTTCCAGCACCTGCTGTTGCAGAAAGCGTCTATCCACGCCAACCCTCGCCTTGATCCGGCCAGATCATCTTCACACCTGTCCGAGAAAGCTGGCGCCGAGCAGAGTCACGCCGAGCAGCAGCCAGTCGTTGATGATGTGCGCACCTGTCGACACCCAGATGTTCTTGGTCAGGATCCACGGCAGCGTCAGCACCATGCGCGCGGAGCCAATCACGACGATGCACTGGATCAGGTTCCAGTCATAGGTCGGCAGATGGATCAGGCCGAAGAGCACGGAAGAGATCAGCCAGGCGCCGATGATCGCGCCTTTGCGCCCGGCGCCCAGCCAGGTCGAAAGCACCTGCAACAAGGCCAGGAACGTCAACAAGGTGAGCACCTCCTCGCCGAACAATTGGGGGATGGTCTTGCCGAAGAAGGCCATGCGCTCGGCCATGTCCATGGCACCCAGTTGCGCCATTGCCGCGTTCGGCGTCACGTCCGTCAGGGCACTCACGATGGTCCCGACACACATGGTGACGACGATGTTGAGCAAGGCAAAGCCCAGCATCAACCTCACCTCGCGCCAGCCCACCTTGCCAAAGATCACCTTCCAGTGGTGGGGCGCGACATACGCGAGCACTGTCAGTGGAATCAGTGGAAACAGGACCGCCGGGATCAAGGCTCCGAGAGGGCCGCCGGGCCAGGGTATCGGCAAGACAAGCACGAAAAAGGCGGCCGCGACCGCTGCCATGATGAACATCCATTGAAGACCCGAGATCGACACGGGCGTACCGTTGTAGAACGGGAAGTCGCGGCCGGGGTCTTCCAGCCGTCGAAGACGCTGCTCGGGTGCAATGTTCGGTCGGGTGTCCAGTGTCATGAGTCTTGTCCTTGTGTGTTCAATAGTCAGTCTTTAGTCGACAAGTTAAACTCACGGCTTCTTTTTGGAGAAGGCGAACATGTTCAAGAAAATCGCCCTGAGCCTGTCCTTGTGCTGGCCACTCATGGCTGGTGCCAGCGACCTATCGCTATCTTGTGACGGTACGGGCTCCGTCGCAGCCACGCAAACCACAACGGTCAACCAGTTTCGGCACGGCCAGGCGGGGCACAATCAGACGGGCGTTGTCACGACACCGACGCGCCGTCCGTTCTCCGGTACCGGCTTGATTGAAATCAAGACAGGAACGGCACGCATGCGTGTTCCGGACCCGATGATTCCGGCTTTGATGAGTGGTGACACCGGTGGGTGGTACCCCATCGAAAATCTGAACATGAACGACAAGGAAATCACAGGCGTCGTGCACATCAACTTTCTCAACCAGCCCAAACTACGCATTGATCGTATCACCGGCAAACTGTCATTGATCGGTGGGGCGGGGGATTTTGCTGGGGACTGCAGCGCGATAGATCCCAATGCCAAGGCCAAGTTCTGAACACGACCCATCAGGCAGCAAATCGTTGAATCTCGAGCAGCCTATCTGACGTCGCGGCGCCCGCTCGCGTATCGGCGCAACCGCTGCCTTGACTTGTAAGGGCTTGAGGTCGGCCAGCAGCACACTGCCGATTTCCGGCAGGCTCTCGCGCTCCAGAATGCGACACTGCTCGTCGCCGCGCGCCAGTTCCCGGGTAGCGCCGTCATTGCGCCATTCGCTGCGCGCGTCGGCGAGGGATAATGCGGGGAATGACCCGATCACCAGTCAGGCCATCTTCCCTGCAGGGTCACTGAAGCGGTAGACCCACACCTTGGCGCCGGACGGGCGCGCCATGATCCGCGGGCCGGGGCGGGAACCGCTTTTGGGTCGCTCGCGGGCCAGCGTGGTGAGGGTTGAAACGTTTCGCAATACGTTTCGCATTTGTTCCCGATTCCAGCGATTAACATCGGACTTCGATAGACGCTGATCTACTGCCTTTTCAAAGTGCGAACGGCCTTTTCTTGAAGACTGACACTGTGCAACATACCCCGATGATGCAGCAGTACCTGCGCATCAAGGCCGGGCATCCGGACGGGCTGCTGTTCTACCGGATGGGCGACTTCTACGAGCTGTTCTTCGACGATGCGCGCAAGGCGGCGCGCCTGCTCGACATCACGCTCACCCGCCGCGGCGCGTCCGGCGGCGAGCCGATCCCGATGGCCGGCGTGCCTTACCATGCGGTCGACCAGTACCTGGCGCGGCTGATGAAGCTCGGCGAGTCGGTCGCGATCTGCGAGCAGATCGGCGACCCGGCCACCTCGAAGGGGCCGGTCGAGCGCCGGGTGACGCGCGTGGTGACCCCGGGCACGCTCACTGAAAGCACGCTGCTGGAAGACCGGCGCGAGGCACTGCTCGCAGCCCTGTGGACAGCGGGCCCGCTGGCCGGCATCGCCAGCCTCGACCTCGCCGCCGGGCGCTTCACCGTGACCGAGCTGCCGGCGTCCGGCGTGCAGGGCGAACTGGAACGCCTGCGCCCGGCCGAACTGCTGGTGCCGGACGACCTCTCCCCTGCGCTGGCCGATGCCGTCCAGTGCGGGCCGGGGGGTGGCGCGCCGGTGGCCCTGCGCCGCCTTCCCCCCTGGCATTTCGACGGCGACACCGCGCGCCGCGCGTTGTGCGAACAGTTCGGCACACGCGACCTGTCCGGCTTCGGCGCGGAGCGGCTGACCGCCGGGCTCGGTGCCGCCGGCGCGCTGCTGCGCTATGCGCGCGCGACCCAGGACGCGGCGCTGGCGCACCTGCAGCAGTTGCGGGTCGAGGCGCCCTCCGACCTGGTGCGCATCGATCCGGCGACCCGGCGCAACCTCGAGATCGCCGAGACCCTGCGCGGCGAGCCGTCACCGACGCTGCTGTCGCTGCTCGACACCAGCAGCACCGCGATGGGCAGCCGCCTGCTGCGCCGCTGGCTGCATGCACCCTTGCGCGACCGCGACTGCCTGGCACACCGCCATGCAGCGGTCGGCGAGCTTGCCGACCGGGCGTTCGCCGGCACGCCCGACCTGCGCGACGGCCTGTCGCAGTGCGCCGACATCGAGCGCATCGCCGCACGCATCGCGCTCGGCAACGTGCGGCCGAAGGAACTGGCGGCCCTGCGCGACAGCCTGCAGCTGCTGCCTGCACTCGCCGCGACCCTGGCCGGATGCGGCGCGCCGCGGCTGTGCACGCTGGCCTCCGGACTGGCGATCCCGGAGCGCCCGGCCCGACTGCTGCATGAACAGCTGGCGCCGGAACCGAAGGCCCAGCTGCGCGATGGCGGCATCATCGCACCCGGGTTCGATGCGACGCTCGACGAGTTGCGCGAGCTGCAGACCGGCGCCGATCGCTTCCTGCTCGAGCTCGAGGCGCGCGAGCGCGAACGGACCGGCATCACCACCCTGCGCGTCGAGTTCAACCGGGTACACGGCTTCTTCATCGAGGTGAGCCAGGCGCAATCCGGGCGCGTACCCGACGACTACCGGCGCCGGCAGACCACGAAGAACGCCGAGCGCTACATCACGCCGGAGCTGAAGGCGTTCGAAGACCGCTACCTTTCGGCCAACGACCGCGCGGCCGCGCGCGAGCGGCTGCTGTTCGAGGCCCTGCTCGCCGCGCTCGCGCCGGACGTGCCGCTGCTGCAGGCGATCGGCGCCACCGTGGCCGAACTCGACGTGCTGTCGACCTTCGCCGAACGCGCCCGCTCGCTGGACTGGGCCGCCCCGCAGTTCACCGACGAAGCCGTGATCGAGATCGGCGGCGGACGCCATCCCATCGTCGAACAGGGCGTGGAGGCCTTCGTCGCCAACGACTGCCGCCTCGTCCCCGGCCGGCGCCTGCTGCTGATCACCGGGCCGAACATGGGCGGCAAGTCGACCTACATGCGCCAGGTCGCGCTGATCGTGCTGCTCGCGCACATCGGTTCCTTCGTGCCCGCGACCCATGCGCGCATCGGACCGGTCGACCAGATCTTCACCCGCATCGGCGCCGCGGACGACCTCGCGGGCGGTCGTTCGACCTTCATGGTCGAGATGACCGAGGCATCGAACATCCTGCACAACGCCACGGCATCGAGCCTGGTGCTGATGGACGAGATCGGACGCGGCACCTCGACCTTCGACGGCCTGGCGCTGGCCTGGGCGATCGCGCGGCACCTCGCACGCGAGACCGGCAGCTACACGCTGTTCGCCACCCACTACTTCGAACTCACCCGGCTCGCCGACGAACTGCCGGCGGTGGCCAACGTGCACCTCGATGCCGTGGAGCATGCGGAACGCATCGTCTTCCTGCATGCCGTGAACGACGGTCCGGCCAGCCGAAGCTACGGGCTCCAGGTGGCGCAGCTCGCCGGCATGCCGGCGCCGGTGATGCGCGCCGCACGCGCGCGCCTGCACGAGCTCGAGCAGCAGTCGGTGGGCGCAGGCGAGACGCCCGACCTGTTCCGCCCGATCGCGCCGGTTGCCCCGGCCAGCCCGCCGGCAACCCATGCGTACGCGGAAGACCCGGCACTCCCCGCCCTGCTGGACGCGCTGCGCTCGATCGATCCGGACCGGCTGAGCCCGCGCGAGGCACTCGACCTCGCCTACCGCCTCGCGGAACTCGCCGCGCCGCTGCGCCGCTGAGCCGGCTGCGGGCTCCGGTCAGTGCCCGTGGTCGTGGCCATGCGCGCCGTGCGCGTGGCCATGGGTCATCTCTTCACGCGTGGCCTTGCGTACCGACAGCACCGTGCAGTCGAAGCGCAGTGCGCGGCCGGCCAGCGGATGGTTGCCGTCGACGGTGACGGTGTCGGCGTCCATCGAGACCACCCGATAGATCGCACTGTGGTGGCCGTCGGGCGCGGCCCCTTCGAACTGCATGCCGACCTTCACCTCCGGCGGGAAGCGGTCGCGCGGCTCGCTGCGCGCGAGTGCGGGATCGACGTCGCCGAATGCACGCGCCGCCGGCAGTTCGACCAGGACGGCATCGCCCACGCCCTTGCCTTCGAGCGCCGACTCGACATCCTCGAAGATCTGGCCGAAGCCGCCGTGGAGGTAGTCGATCTGCTGCGCGTCCTCGAGCAGTGCATCCGCATCATCGAACAGGCGGTAACGGAGGGAGACGACGGTGTTCTTCGCGATCTGCATGGCGGGTGTCCGGTGGTCGGAGGGGGTCGGGGATGGTCGCTGTCGCCCGGGCGGCCCGGGAGGGGGCGAGGATAGTACGACCTGCCCATGGCTGCTCGCGCGTTGCAGCCTCAGGGCGCCGGCAGCTGCAGGACCCGCTCGAGCATCTCGGCCGCATGTCCGCGCGCACCCACGCCGTACAGCGCTGCGCGCACGATTCCCGCCCGGTCGATCAGGAAGGTCGAACGCTGCACGGCAGTACGGGTACGCGGCACGCCATCGGCGCTGGCCACCGGCTTTTCCTGGGTGACGCCGTAGGCGCGCGCCGCGTCGAGGTCGACATCGGAGAGCAGGCGCACCGCCAGTCCGTGCCGGTCGCGGAAGCAGCCGTGGCTTTCGACATCGTCCCTGCTGACGCCGAGCACGGTCGCGCCCGCCTTCTCGAATTCGTCGAGCCGCTCGCTGAACTCCACCGCTTCGATCGTGCAGCCGGGTGTGTCATCCTTGGGGTAGAAATACAGGACCACCGCACTGCGGCCGATGAACTGTTCGAGCGCGACCACCTCGAGGTCGGCATCGGGAAGCTCGAACGGCGGAGCGGTGTCACCGGGCTGCAACATCGCGAAACGGATCCTGGTCGGTCTCGTGGAGGCATTCGCGCGGATTGTAGCGCCCTGTGCGGGCACCAGATCAAGGGAAGACGATGACCAAACCTGCACTGCCCCTGCACTGGCCGCGTGGCCTCGATGCAGCCCGCTTCCTGCGCGACCACTGGCAGAAGGAACCCCTGCTCGTGCGCGGGGCTTTCCCCGGTTTCCGTGACGGGCTGCCGCGTTCCCGGCTCGCGGCGCTGGCCCGGCGCGACGATGTCGAATCCCGGCTGATCTCACATGTCCACCGCCGCGATGGCGACCGCTACCGGGTCGAACACGGACCGCTGGCCAGCCGCCAGCTGGCACGGCTCGAGCGACCCGATGCGACCTTGCTGGTGCAGGGCGTCAACCTGCACCAGCCGCAGGTTCAACCGGTGCTGGACGCGTTCGCCTTCATACCGGTCGCGCGTCGAGACGACCTGATGGTCAGCGATGCGTCGCCCGGGGGCGGCGTCGGACCGCATGTCGATTCCTACGACGTGTTCCTGCTGCAGGCGCGCGGACGACGGTTGTGGCGGATCGCACGCCGATTCGACGACGCGCTGGTCGAGGATGCCCCCCTGAAGCTGCTGGCCGGCTTCGAGGCGGAGGACGAGTACCTGCTGGAAGCGGGCGATTTCCTGTACCTGCCGCCGGGCATCGCCCATGATGGCATCGCGCTCGATGCCTGCGCGACCTGGTCGATCGGGTTCAGGGCGCCATCGTCCCGCGAACTGCTGCAGGGCTGGCTGGCGTTCGTCGAGGATGGCTTCGACCGGGATGAGCGATACGCCGACCCGGACCTCCGGCTGCAGCGCTCGGGCGCATGGTTGTCCGACGCATTCGTCGACCGCGCGCGCGCGCTGCTCGGCAAGGCCGCCTTCGACCCTGCCCTGTTCGAACGCTTCCTGGGGGAATACCTGACCGAGCCCAAGCCCGAGGTTCGTTTCCGCCCCCCGGCACGCCCGCCCTCGATCGAATCCTTCGCCGCCAGGCTGCCGCGCTGTCGCATTGCGCTCGCCCCGGCGAGTGCAATGCTCCACCGCGGCCGGCTGGCCTTCATGAACGGCGAGGCGCGGCAACTGGGCGCGCGCGGCATGCGCTGCGCGGCCGCGCTTGCCGACAACCGGATGCTGCCCGCCTCCACGCAGCGCGAAACGGCCTGGGTCGAGGCGCTTTACGACTGGTACTGCTCAGGCTACATTTTGCTGCGATGAACGAAACCGCACAGCCGCCGGCACCGCCGCCGCCCTCGTACAAGCGGTTCGACACGCTTGCCGACCATGCCGCCGCATTCGACCGGCTTCTCGGGCGCGCGCAACGAGAGGTATGGCTGTTCGATGTTTCGCTGCCGCGGTCGTTCGATCGCCCGGAGCGGATCGACCTGCTGCGCGCCTTCCTCGCGGGCAACCGGAACGCGCGCCTGCGGATCCTGTTGCATGACGCAGGCCCGGTCGCGGCGAATTGCCCCCGGCTTTGCGGCCTGCTGCGTCAGTTCAGCGATGCGGTCGGCATCCACCAGACCACCGAGGCCGCCCGGTCCGCCGCCGATCCCCTCCTCGTGGTGGATGCCGTGCATGCGCTGCGCCGGGTGCACCATGCATCGTCCCGGTCGGTCCTGATCTGCGACGACGCGGTGGCCGTGCGCCCCCTGCATGAACGCCTCGCGCAGATCCACGAGGCCTCGGAGCCCGCAGTGACGGCGACGGTACTCGGCCTCTGACCCGGCCGGCGCGCCGTCGTCGCGCCCACGCGCGCGACGGCATGTCGAAGATGCATGGCACATGTGCATTCCCGCACATCGCCTGTGATAACATTGAACGGTTCGGTTGGAGTGTACCGAGCAAGCATCGGCCGGCAAGCGGGCGGTCCCGTTGCAGATCGGCGTTGCAGATCAGCATCGCATGAGCCGCATCGGGACAATCGATTGACTGCATGGACATCGTTGGCAGGTGGCCGTGCAGTCGATGGAAGGCGACACCGCGTCGCAGGTTTCGCCCCGCGTCCAGCATCGTTCGCGGGGCATGCGCGCTCACCCACTCCGAACATTCGGCTCTGCGTCGAACGACTCCAACTATCGCCACTTTCAAGGGAAGAACATGAAACGCTCGATCCTCATCGCTGTTGCCCTCTCTGCCGTCCTGGTCGGTTGCGGCAAGGAAGAGCCGCCGAAGCCGGCAGCTCCTGCCCCGTCGGCGCCCGCCCCGGCACCCGCACCCGCCCCGGCGCCGGTCCCGGACGCAGCCCCGGCCCCCGGCGCAGCACCCGCCGCCGATCCGGCAGCAGCACCGGGCGCTGGCCCGGCGCCCACCCCGGCGCCCGCACCTGGCGCGGCAGACGCCGCCAAGGGCGCGATGGATGCAGCCAAAGGCGCAGCCGATGCAGCCAAGGGTGCAGTGGATGCAGCCAAGGACGCGATGAAGAAGTAATTCATCCGCTGCCCCGACGTTCGGGGTGCGTCGAAAAAACCGGCCTCTGGCCGGTTTTTTCATTCCCGCCCGTCAGGCCCTCGCAACGGCCAGGGCCGGGCAGGCAGGCTCAGGCCCGCACGGCGGACACGTCGCGCCAGTCCAGGCCTTCTTCAGTGGCGATCGCGATCCAGTCTTCGGCACAGCCGAGGGCCCCGGCAAACGCCTGCCGTGCAAGCGCCGCCGTATTGTTCTTGAGGGACAGGTGTGCCGCCACCACATGCTGCAGCCGGTCGCTGGCGACGGCACCGAGCAGGCGCGCCGCGACCTCGTTCGACAGGTGGCCATAACGTCCGCCGACACGCTCCTTCAGGAACTTCGGATAGGGCCCGTTGCGCAGCATGCCTTCATCATGGTTCGCCTCGAGCACCAGCGCGTCGAGGCCGGAAAACGAAGCCGTGACATGCGGCGTGATGGAACCGAGGTCGGTGACCACCCCGATCCGTACGCTGCCATCCCCGAGCACGTACTGCACCGGCTCTCGCGCGTCGTGCGGTACCGCGACCGGCAGCACCTCGAGAGCGCCGATCGAAAACCGTCCGGACGGCGCTATCTCGTGCAGCCGCGCCATTCCGGACAGGGCGTTGCCCGCCCCCTGCACGGTGCCATAGGTTGCATACACGGGGATCGAATGCCGGCGGGCGAAGGCCGCGGCGCCGCCGACATGGTCGTCATGTTCATGGGTGACCAGGATCGCATCGATGCATCCCGGATCGGCACCCGCCTGGACCAGGCGAGCGGTCAGCCGGTCGGGGCCGATGCCGCAGTCGATCAGCACCCGGGTCCCGCCCGACTCGACCAGCCACGCATTGCCGCTGCTCCCGCTGCCGAGCGAGCAGAACCGCATCGATCAGCGGCCCGTCGCGGACGACTGTCCTGCGCCAGTCGGCCGCGTCAACGCAGCTGGTCCAGCAGCACCGTCAGGATTCGCTGGGCCGTCTCGGAACGATCGCTGCCCCCGTCCCGGTTGAGCACCTGCACGCGGCTGCCGCCCTCGGCGTTTCCGACCAGGATGCGGAACTGTTCGGCCTTGCGCGGCACCACGGCATCGCCACGCCAGAACGCGAGCCTCGACAGGTAACCCTCCTTCTGCGGCGCGGCATCGGTGTCGACATACCGCACGAAGTAGAGCCCCTTGGAGCGGTCACGATCCTCGACCGTGAAGCCCACACGGTCGAGTGCAAGACCGACCCTGCGCCATGCGCGGTCGAAGTCGTCGGCGACGGCGAGGCTGGCGCCACCGGCGGCGTCCTTGACGATGCGCGCGCGCGCCGCTGCCGGCGCCAGCGACTGTGCGACGCTGGCCTTGGCAACGGACTCGGGCGCGCCGAAGCGGACCATGATCCGGCGCAGCATCTCGGCCTCGAGGTCGTTGTCGCTCGGCCGCAACTGCCATTTGAATTCCGGGCTGTTGGTGCCTACCTGGACCTCTTCCATGCCGCGGTGGCTGACGTAGATCTCCGTGGTTCCGCCGGCGCCACGCTCCAGCCGGGTCCGGAACCGGTCGCGGGAACTGGTCGTCCGGACGGTGGACAGCAGCTTGTCGAACAGGCCGCGGATGCCGCCCTCCACGACCCGCGGACGGTTCTCGCTCCAGTCGGTCTCCATCACGCCGGCTTCCGGGATCTCGATCGCGATCAGGAACCCGGCTTCCAGCCAGAACTCGCGCAGCAGCGGCCAGATCGCCTCGGGCGCGCCGGGGACGACGAGCCAGCGCTCGTTGCCCGCGCGTTCGATGCGCGTCTTGTCGACCTGCGGCAGTACCCCGGCAGCCCCCGATGCGGTCGGCTTGCCCTTGCGCAGCTTGTCGAACTCGGAAAACGTCGCGCTGGCGCCACCGACATCGGGCACGTTGAATCGCGTGTCGGCCGTCGGCCGCGCCAGGTCGGGCGGCACCTCGAGCGGCGGCAGGCGACCGGTATTCCGGTAGTCGGGACCCTGGCCACCCAGCACGCCCGCGACGGTCTGGCATCCGCCCAGTGCCGCCACGGAAGCCAGCAACAGGATGCATCGGACCCGACCTGCGGGCGATCGGCTCGACTTTCGGTGCGTCATGAACGGACTCCACTGCCTGTGGCCGGTGCGATGCCTGCCAGCTGCATCGCACCAAGGACGATTTCGTGGTGCGCCGGCGAAAGGGGCGTCAATGGCAGCCGGACGCCGCTGTCGATCATGCCCATCTGCTGCAATGCCCACTTGACCGGGATCGGGTTTGCCTCGACGAACAGGTGCTTGTGCAAGCCGAGCAACCGGTCGTTGAACGCGCGGGCTTCGGACACCCGGCCGGCACGCGCCGCGTCGCACAGGCCGCGCATTGCGCGCGGCGCGACATTGGTGGTGACCGAAATCACGCCATGCATGCCACAGAACATCGCTGCCATCGCGGTGGCATCGTCACCGCTGAGCACGCAGAAGCCCTGCGGCAGGCGGCGAGCCAGGTCGGACGCGCGGTACAGGTCGCCGGTCGCGTCCTTCAGGCCGACGATGCCGGGCACCTGTGCCAGCCGCAGCGTGGTGTCGTTGGACAGGTCCGCGATGGTCCGCGACGGCACGTTGTAGAGCATCAAGGGCAGGTCGACCGACTCGGCGATGGTGCGGAAGTGCCGGTACAGGCCCTCCTGCGTCGGCTTGTTGTAGTAGGGCACGACGGACAGGCCGGCAGCGGCACCGACTTCGCGCGCGTAGCGGGTGAGTTCGACCGCTTCGGAGGTGGAGTTGGCGCCGGTGCCGGCGATCACCGGGACGCGCCCGGCCGCATGGCCGACCGCCGTCCGGATCAACAGGCAGTGTTCCTCGAAATCGACCGTCGGCGATTCGCCGGTGGTGCCGACGATCACGATGCCCTCGGTGCCTTCCGCGACATGCCAGTCGATGAGCGCACGGAGGCGGTCGAGGTCGAGCCCGCCGTCGGGGAACATCGGTGTGACGATCGCTACCAGACTGCCAGAAAACATGGACGGGCTCCCGTCGCGAAAACCGCGATTCTACCCAACACCGCCTCCGGCAGGCGGACGTTACAGGGCCTTACAACCCTCGCGCATCGGCCCGGCCCGGTCTCCACGCCCTCGATTCACCCGGGCTTAACGCAGGGGAGCCACCGCCATCGCGCGCAGCAGCCGCACCAGGTGTTCGATGCCACCCATGAACATCCCCTCCAGCACCGGCAGGAAATACGGGATCATCAGGAAGAGCGAGACGAAGCCGACCAGCAGGGTGAAGGGAAAGCCCACCGCGAAGATGTTCATCTGCGGCGCGGCGCGCGACATGATCCCGATGCCGAAGTTCGCGATCAGCAGGGTGGCGATCACCGGCAGCGCCAGCGTGAAGCCGATCAGGAATATCTGCGACCCCCAGCGCGCGAACTCGGCGAAGCCGTTGCTCTCGAGGCCGAGCGTGCCGATCGGCAGGATGCGGAAACTCTCGATCAGCGTGGACAGCATCAGCGCATGCCCGTTGATCGACAGGAACACGAGGATCGCCAGCAGTCCGAGGTACTGCCCGATGACAGGCACCTGCGCCGAGGTCTGCGGATCGAAGAAGGTCGCAAAGCCCAGGCCCATCTGCAGGCCGATCATCTGCCCCGCCATCTCGACCGCGGCCAGGATCACGCGCACCGCGAACCCGATCGCCACGCCGATGAACACCTGCTGGGCGAGGATCGCCAGGCCGATCGGAGACGCAGGTTCGATCACCGGCAGCGGACCGAGCGTCGGCGCGATCGCCACGGAGATCGCGAGCGCCAGGCCGATCTTCAGCCGGATCGGGACGGACCGGTTGCCGAGCACCGGATCGGCCGAGATGTAGCCCATCACCCGCACGAACGGATAGATGTAGGTCGCCAGCAGCAGGTTCCACTGCGCGGTCGTCAGTTCGATCATCGCGCGGTCGGTCCGGCGGGCGGCGAGCGACGGACGCCCTATCCGACCAGGCCGGGGATGCTCTCGAACAGCCGCCGGGTGTAGTCGACCAGCAGCTGCAGCATCCAGGGCCCGGCCAGCACGGCCACGGCGAACATCACGATCAGCTTCGGGATGAACGACAGCGTCATCTCGTTGATCTGTGTCGCCGCCTGGAACACGCTGACCAGCAGGCCGGTCACCAGCGCGGCGAGCAGCAGGGGCATCGACAGCATGATGGTGAGTTCGAGCCCCTGGCGCGCGATCGAGATGAAGTCTTCCGGGTTCAAACCTGGAAGCTCCGTACCAGCGACCCGATCAGCAGGTTCCAGCCGTCGACCACGACGAACAACATCAGCTTGAACGGTAGCGAGATGATGACCGGCGACAGCATCATCATGCCCATCGACATCAGCACGCTGGCCACGACCATGTCGATCACCAGGAACGGGATGAAGATCACGAACCCGATCTGGAAAGCCGTCTTCAGCTCGCTGATGACGAATGCCGGGACCAGCACCTTGAGCGGCACGGCTTCCGGGCCTGCCGGCGGCGGGCTGTCGGACAGCCTGATGAACAAGGCGAGGTCGGACTCGCGGGTCTGCTTCAGCATGAACTCGCGGAACGGCACCACGCCACGCTCGGCCGCCGTCATCAGGTCGATCTTGTTTTCCGAGAAGGGCACGTAGGCATCCTGGTAGGCCTTCTCGAAGACCGGGGCCATCACGAAGAACGTGAGGAACAGCGCGAGGCCGATCAGCACCTGGTTAGGCGGTGCCTGCAGCGTGCCGATCGCCTGCCGCAGCAGCGACAGCACGATCACGATTCGCGTGAAGGCGGTCATCATCAGCACTGCGGCCGGGATGAACGTGAACGCCGTCAGGAACAGGAGCGTCTGGATCGAGAGCGAATAGGTCTGGGCGCCACCCGCCCCTGGCGTCGACGTGACGGCCGGCAGCCCCTGGGCGGCGGCCCCGAACGAGGCCAGCGCGAGGACGGTGGCCACCGCGCTCCCGAAGCCGAATCGCGCGCAAGCCGGGGGCAGCTTCACCGGCCCTGCCCGCTGCCCGCCAGCAGGCGCTTGAGCCAGGCGGGCTCTGCGCTACCGCCCGCGCCCGGCTGCGCCGCGGCACTGGCCGCACCCGCCCCCTTGGGCAGCGAATGCAGCAGGGTGACGCTGCCCGCGGCCACGCCGACGATGAGCCACTGCTCGCCGACCTCGACCACCACCAGGCGCTCGCGCGGACCGACCATCACCCCGCCGACCACGCGCAACAGCCCTCCCGCGCTCTGCGTCGGGCCGAAGCGGCGCAGCAGCCAGCCGGTGGCGACGATGGCGGCCACCACCAGCGCCAGGCCGAACAGGACCTGGACCAGCACCGAGAAACTCATCGGGGACGGCGGCAACGCAGCGGACGCATGCGCCGTGGCGGCCATCCAGCCGAGCGCCAGGCAAGGCAGCGCGCGCGCCGGCTTCATCGATTCAGGCGCCGCAGCCGCTCTTCTGGCGTGATGATGTCGGTCAGGCGGATGCCGAACTTCTCGTTGACGACCACCACTTCGCCCTGGGCGATCAGGCATCCGTTGACCAGCACGGTCATCGGCTCGCCTGCCATCCCGTCGAGTTCGATCACCGAACCCTGCGCGAGCTGCAGCAGGTTCCGGATCTGGATCTTGGTCCGGCCGAGCTCGACGGTGATCGTCACCGGGATGTCGAGGATCATGTCGAGGTTGCCCGGCGGCATACCGGCAGCGTCGTTCTTCAGCTGCGCGAATGCGGCCGGCTGCACGTCCGCCGCCCCGCCGCCGCTCGTCTCCTGCTCGGCCAGCGCCGCAGCCCAGTCGTCGGCGCTGATGTCTTCGCCGGCAGCCGCTGCGGGATCTGCGCCGGACTCAGCCACCGCTTCCGCCCCGTTCACCGAGCACCGCTGCCGGTGCGTTCACGAAGCGGTTCACCTTCAGCGCGTAGCGGCCCTCGGTGACCCCGTAGGAGCAGTCGAGCACGGGTATGCCATCGACATCGGCAACGACGCTGTCGGGCATGTTGAGGCCGATGACGTCTCCGACCTCGAGCTGCATCAGGTCGCGAAGCGTCACCGTGGCGGTACCGAGATTTGCAACGAGGTCGACCTCCGCATCCTGGATCTGGCGCGTGAGCATCGTGACCCAGCGCGCATCCGACTCGCTGCGGTCGGCCTGCATGCCGCTGTAGATCACGTCGCGCAGCGGTTCCAGCATAGCATAGGGCATGCACACGTTGAATTCGCCACCGCCCGACCCGAGGTCGATGGTGAAGGTCGACACGACCACCACCTCGGTGGGCGTCGCGATGTTCGCGAACTGGGTGTTCATTTCCGAGCGCACGTACTCGAACCTCAGCGGATGCACCGGTTGCCAGGACTTCTCGTAGTCGGCGAACGACAACCTGAGGATGTTCTGGATGATGCGCAGTTCGGTGGCGGTGAAGTCGCGCCCTTCGACCCGGGTGTGTATCTTCCCGCTGCCTCCGAACAGGCAATCGATCACCTGGAACACGAGGTTCGGATCGAGCACGAACAGCGCGGTGCCGCGCAGCGGCTTTGCATGAACGAGGTTCAGGTTGGTCGGAACCGGCAGGTTGCGGGTGAAGTCGCTGTACTTGATGACACGAACCGGACCGACCGAGATCTCGGGGGAGCGTCGAAGGTAGCTGTAGAGCGAGATGCGCAGCAGGCGGGCGAAGCGCTCGTTGATGAGTTCGAGCGTGGGCATGCGCCCGCGCACGATGCGCTCCTGCCGGCCGATGTCATACGCCCGTACGCCGTCGGCAGACCCGTCGTCGGCCACCTGCTCTTCAGCGTCGCCGGACACGCCGCGCAGCAGCGCGTCGACTTCGTCCTGGGAGAGTATGTCTTCGGCCATATGCGGCGGGTCGTCTGTCTACCGTCGTTTCGAGGACGTGACGTGGAACGCGTGGGTCTGCGGGATACTGCTTCGGCTACTGGATCACGAAGGAAGTGAACAGCACGTCGGTGATGCCCATGCCGTCGACCTTCGCGATGGACGCCTTCGCTGATTCGGAAAGCTTCTCGAACTGGGCCCTGGCTTCGTCGATCACCGCCTGCTCGGTGCCTTCCGGGAAGGCCTTCATCAGCGGCGGCAGTTCGAACTCGATGCCCAGCGCCCGGTTCGCGGCGTGGCGGATCTCGAGCTGCAGGCGCAACTTGCCGTCAGCACTGGTGACCTCTTCGGCGCGCTTGCCCGAAAGGACCATCAGGATGCCGTTGCGGATCTCCGGAAGGACCTTCTTGATCTGGTCGCCGGTCTTGGCATCGCTGACCTTCAGTTCCATCGCCACCTGCAGGTAGCGGCCACGGTCGGCAAGGTTGACCACGAACGGTTCGAGCTTCTCGAACACGGGCGGTGCCTTCGGCTTGGGCTTGGCCTCTGCCGTCTCGTCCCCGCCCTTCTTGCCCTGGAGGAAGAACCATGCGCCACCGCCGCCCCCCGCCAGCAGGACTACCAGGCCGATGATCAGGAAGAGTTTCCCCTTGCCCTTCTTCGGCGCTGCGCCGTCTTCCGATTCCGCTGTCTTGGCTTTCGCCGCTGCCTTTGCCATCGCCTGTCCCGGACCAACCTGCTGCCGCACATTCCAGCAGGAAATTCACTGGAAACAACATCTTTGCGTGCAGAGTTTATGTGCAGGATGACGAGAGCGCAATAAGCTTCTAGCGGAATGGCACTTTAGGAACAGGCGGGTGTGCAGCGTCAGACGTACATATCGATCCCGACACGGCCCCGCACGACGGCCACGACGCCCGGACCGGAGGCACCGGAACCCTGCAACGCCGACCCGCCCGGAAGGTCGGCCTCGTGGCGCCGGCCGCCGTTCCCGTCGCGCGAGGCCTGCTGCTGCCCGGCGAACGACTCCGCACCGACCGAGGTCTGGCCGAGCGAAAGACCGCCCTGCGCCAGCATCTCGTTCAGCCGCGGCAGGGCCGCCTGGATCGCCTCGCGCACGGCCGCGTTCTGGGACGTGAAGTAGAGGTTTGCCTGGTCGTTCTGTATCGTGATCCGCACCTCGACCGGCCCCAGCTGTGGCGGGTTCAACTGGATGTCCGCCGACTGCACGCGCTGGCCCACCAGCCAGGTCACCCGCTCGTTCATGGCGCTCGACCACTCCGGCCTGCCGAACGGCGTGGCAACCTGGGTCGTGGCTGCACGCGCCTCGCCCGGGGATGGCGCAGCCGGCGCCTGGGCGGCCAGCGGGACCGGGCTGGCGTTCTCGGGTGTCGCAGGTCCGCCAGCCTGCAGCGGGATCACGCCTTCCGCACCGGTGCGCGCCGCGCCGGCATCCACCATCAGCGCGCGGAACGACGGCGGCGAATCGACGGAAGCCTGCGGCAAGCGCTTGCCGGACGCGGCATCCATTGCCGCCCGCAGGTCCGCGGCCGGGAACTGGCCGGCCGACGGATCCGACCCGGCGTCCGGGGTCTCGACGCGGATGCCATCCGCCGTCGGCGGCACCGGCAGGGACAGCGCAGCGCGCGCCAGTCCCGGCGGAGCGGCATCGTCCACGGGCAGCGCGAGGGGAATGCCGGGCGGGACTGCCGGGGGCGGCTGCAATGCCAGGAAAGCCGCCATCGCATCGGACGCAATCCTATTGGAATCAACCATCTGCAGCACCACCGGCACCTCCGGCGGCAGCACCGGGGCTTCGACTTCGCTGCCGCCCCGGCCGCCGGTACTGTCGGCTGCCGACTGCAGGCGCTGCTCCAGGACACCCTTGAACCCGCCGTCCGGCACCGCATCGCCGGGGACGCCCGGCGCAGCCTCCGTGGGCACCTGCGCGGCGTTCACGGCCAGCATCGCGCTGGCGGAAGGTCCTGCTTGCACGGATGGATTCACGGCGTTACCTCGAGCGTACGGGATGGATGCCACCCCTTCTGCAAGCGGCATGCCAGCGCGCGCATCGGGCCGGATACCCGCCGCCGCCGGCATCGAACCGGGGCGCTGCCCCCTGAAGCCCTACCGCTCCGCCTCGTCCCGTTTCGCCTCGCGCAACATCGTCTGCGCATGGTCGTCCTGCAGGCGCTGCTCGAGCCTGGTTTCGCGCGCGTTCTCCGACTGTTCGTGACGGGTCGACAACGCATCGAACGCCTTCTTGCGCCGACGCTGCTCGAGCCAGTCCTTCTGCCCTTCCAGGTAGGCGGCCTCGCGTACCGCCACCTCCGCCCCCTGCTGCCCGCAGGCTTCATCCAGGCGATTCAGGAAGGCCTGGTAGTCGCGCACCTGCGTCACGTTCATCCCCTGGGCGAGCGAAAGCTGCAGGCGCTCGCGGTACTCGACCCGGTAGGCCTCGACCTGCGCCAGCTTTTCCTTTGCCTGCCGCCGGTCGGCATCGAGGGCCTGCAGGCGGCGTTCGGCGGCCTCCACGCGGTCTGCGTACAGGTCCACCAGCGGCTGGAGGGGAAACCGTCGGCTCATCGTTCGATGCCGCGCCCCATGCCAGCGGGCCGGCCCTGCCGGGCGCCGTTCATGACGCGAACAGCGCAGCCAGGTCGGCGCGCGACTGCGCATGGTCCGCACGCTCGAACTGTCCCTGCTGCAGGAACCGCTCGAGATCCGGATAGCGCGCGACCGCCTCGTCCAGTTCGCGGTCGCCGCCCCGCACGTAGGCGCCGACGCTGATCAGGTCGCGGCTGCGCTGGTAGCGCGAGTAGTAGTACTTGAACCGGCGCACCAGCGCGAATTCCTCGACCGTCACCAGCTCGTTCATCGCGCGGCTGATCGATGCCTCGATGTCGATCGCCGGGTAATGCCCCTGGTCGGCAAGGGACCGCGACAGCACGATATGGCCATCGAGGATCGCGCGTGCCGAGTCGGCGATCGGGTCCTGCTGGTCATCGCCCTCGGCCAGCACCGTGTAGAAGGCGGTGATCGAACCCCCGCCGGAGCGGCCGTTCCCGGCGCGCTCGACCAGCTGCGGCAACTTCGCGAACACCGAAGGCGGATAGCCCCGGGTCGCGGGTGGTTCGCCGATCGCCAGCGCGATCTCGCGCTGGGCCATCGCGTAGCGGGTGAGCGAATCCATGATCAGCAGCACCTGCAGGCCCTGGTCGCGGAAGCTTTCGGCGATCGCCGTTGCGTATGCTGCGCCGTGCAGCCTGAGCAGCGGCGGCGTGTCGGCCGGAGCCGCCACCACCACCGAGCGCGCACGGCCCTCGGGGCCCAGGATGTTCTCGATGAACTCCTTGACCTCGCGGCCGCGTTCGCCGATCAGCCCGACCACCACCACGTCTGCATTCGTGTAGCGCGCCATCATCCCCAGCAGCACGCTCTTGCCGACGCCGCTGCCCGCGAACAGCCCAAGCCGCTGGCCGCGCCCGACCGTCAGCAGGGCATTGATGGCGCGCACGCCGGTGTCCAGCACCGTGCGGATCGGCGCCCGGTCCAGCGGATTCACGGGGCGGCTGTACAGCGGCGCCTGGCGGTCCTGCGGCACGGGCCCGAGATCGTCCAGCGGACGGCCGCTGCCGTCGACCACCCGGCCAAGCAGTTTCTCGCCCACCGCCACCTGGCGGGCGCGGTCGGCGGCACGGCGCCGTGGATAGAAATCGGCGCCGAGCTTCGGCACCCTGCGCATCGCGCCGTCTATCGGCATCACGATCGCGCCCGGCTCCAGGCCGAACACGTCGGTCGAAGGCATCAGGAACAGGCGATCCCCCGAAAAACCGACCACCTCCGCCTCGACCCGCATCCCGGTCTGCGAGTACACGTAGCAGCTGCTGCCCACCGGCACCTTCAGCCCCACGGTCTCCATCACCAGGCCCGCGACACGGACCAGCCGCCCGGACAGCGTCCACGGCTGCGCCAGTCGCACTGCCTGCCCGCAATGCTCGAACAGCCGCGTCCAGCGCTCGGACGCGTGCCCAGTCGGCGCCGCCTCGGTCCCCGCTTCGTCCACCGGGCTCACCGTGCTTCGCGCGGCCGGGCCGCGCCGGGAACGGCCGCTGGCGCCGTGCCCGGCGGCGGATCGCGCTCCGCAGGCGGCGGCGCGGCAGGACGCTGTGGCGCGTCAAGTTCCACCCAGCGCTCCTCGCGCCCGAGCGAAGCGATCACCGCGCGCCAGCGCGAACCGAGGCTGGCATCGAGTTCGCTGGTGGTCGTCTCGATCCGGCAGCCGCCCCGCTCGAGGGTCGAGTCCACGATGATGCGCCAGGGCGAAGGCGTCAGCTGGTTGGCATCGAGCACCGAGTTCACCAGCGTCGCATCCTGTGGATGGAGGATCAGGCGCGGATGCTGGCTGCCCTGCGGCAGGCTGGCGATCGCTTCCCGGATCACCGGCAGCACCACTTCCGGATGCACATGCACCGTGTGGCGAAGGATCTGCCGGGCCAGTTCCACCGCCAGTCCCATCACGTCTGCGGCGAGGGCCTGCTCATGGTCCTCCATCACCTCGCGCAACCGGCCCAGCAGCTGCTCGAGTTCCGCGATCCGGCCTGCCCCCGCCGCAAGCCCGCTGGCGAGCCCTTCGGCATGGGCTTCGGCCCGTGCCTGTTCGCGGATCCGTGCCAGCTCTTCCTCGGGCGGACGGACCGGCGGCGGCGGCGCGCCGTTGAGCTCGTCGCGCGTGCGGCCCAGCGAGTCCATGTGCCACGGCACCACCGGCG